>Ga0315900_10000691_pt1 | contig 56698 bp, 55 predicted proteins | sample LakEriMetagenome_FD_203521 | JGI IMG/M metagenome (GOLD analysis project Ga0315900, IMG submission 203521) | Freshwater fungal communities from buoy surface, Lake Erie, Ohio, United States - Buoy 12 MA114 | ecosystem: Environmental > Aquatic > Freshwater > Lake > Lake biofilm | place: USA: Lake... | reverse complement strand
TTGCGCGTGGTGTGAGAGACGCAGACGCGCAGGTTCGGCTCGCGCGCGAGCAGTTCGCGCACGAGGCTGGTCTTGCCCGCGCCCGAGGGCGCGGCGATCACGAACAGGCGGCCGCCGCTCATCGTCGTCCCGTCCTCATTCGATGTTCTGCACCTGCTCGCGCAGCTGCTCGATCAGCACCTTCATGTCGACGGCGAGCCGCGTCGAGTCGATCTCCTGCGACTTCGAGGCGAAGGTGTTGGCCTCGCGGTTGAGCTCCTGCATCAGGAAATCCAGCCGGCGTCCCGCGGCCTCGTCGCCGTCGACCACGCGGCGGATCTCGCCGAGGTGGGCGTCGAGGCGGTCGAGCTCCTCGTCGACATCGGCGCGCTGCAGCAGCAGCGCCACCTCCTGTTCGAAGCGCGTCGCATCGACGGTGGCGCCGAGCTCGGCGAGCCGAGTCTGCAGCCGCGTGCGCAGGCGCTCGCGCATCTCCGGCGCGCGGGCGCGGCCGGCGGTGAGCAGCGCCGCGAGGCCGTCGACCCGCTGCAGCACGAACTCGCGCAACCGCAGGCCTTCGCGTTCGCGCGCGGCGGCGAGGTCGCGCGCGGTGTCGGCGAACAGCGCGCGCAGGGCCGCGGCCAAGGCATCGGTGTCGGGCGCGCTGTCCTGCAGCACGCCCGGCCAGCGCAGCACATCGATCGGGTCGACCTGCACATTGGTGGTGCCGATCGCGACGCCCGGCACGCGACCGGCGATGTCGCCGACGCGCTCCAGCACGCGCGTGAGCGCCGCTTCGTCGACGCGCAGCTCGCGTTCGGCCTCGCGCGCGCTGCGCAGATGCACCGTGCAGTCGACCTTGCCGCGGCGCAGCAGCTTGGCCAGCGTCTGGCGCAGTTCGCCCTCGAGGCCGCGCAGCTCCTCGGGCAGCCGGAACCCGGGCTCGAGATAGCGGTGGTTGACGCTGCGCAGCTCGCAGGTCAGCTGGCCCCACGGGCCGCTCGCCTCGCGACGCGCGAATCCGGTCATGCTGTGGATCATTCGGTGTGTCTCGCGCGGATACGGGGCGGAGTGTATAAAGCGCGCAGTGTAGCCCAAGCCCCCCCGCGTCCCACGCTTCCGAAGCCCCCCAGCCCCGAGGCCCGTCACAGATGTTCACCCGACCGAGCGGCCGTGCCGCAGATGCGCTCCGTACCGTCCGCTTCGAGCGCGGCTACACCCGCCACGCGGAAGGCTCGGTGCTGGTGTCGTTCGGCGATACGCGCGTGCTGTGCACCGCGAGCATCGAGGACGGCGTACCGGGCTTCCTGCGCGGCCGCGGTCAGGGCTGGGTCACCGCCGAGTACGGCATGCTGCCGCGCGCCACGCACAGCCGCTCGCCGCGCGAGGCCGCCAAAGGCAAGCAGTCCGGGCGGACGCAGGAGATCCAGCGGTTGATCGGCCGCAGCCTGCGTGCGGTGATGGACATGTCCGCGCTCGGCGAACGCACCGTCACGCTCGACTGCGATGTGCTGCAGGCCGACGGCGGCACGCGCACCGCGGCGATCACCGGCAGCTATGTCGCGCTGGCCGACGCCTGTGCGGCGCTCATCGCTCGCGGCGCGCTCGCGGCGTCGCCGTTGCACGGCCAGGTGGCGGCGGTGTCGGTCGGCATCTGCGGCGGTACGCCGCTGCTCGACCTCGACTACGCCGAGGACTCGCAGGCCGAGACCGACATGAACGTCGTGATGAAGGACGGCGCCGCCTTCGTCGAGATCCAGGGCACGGCCGAGGGCCACGCGTTCCGCCGCGACGAGCTCGATGCGCTGCTCGGGCTGGCCGGTGCCGGCATCGCGCGTCTGCACGAGGCGCAGGCCGAGGCGCTCGCCGTGCCGCTCGCGCTGCCGGGCGGCGCAGGCGCCAAGCCGAAGAAAAGATGACCGCGCAGCGCGTCGTGCTCGCCACCGGCAACGCCGGCAAGCTGCGCGAGTTCGCCGCGCTGCTCGCGCCCGCCGGCTTCGTCTTCGAGCCGCAGTCGGCGTTCGGCATCGAGCCGCCCGAGGAGACCGGCGACACCTTCCTCGCCAACGCGCTGCTCAAGGCGCGCTACGCCGCCCGCCTGAGCGGCCTGCCCGCGATGGCGGACGACTCCGGGCTCGAGGTCGATGCGCTCGGCGGCGCGCCGGGCGTGCGGTCTGCACGCTACGCCGAGGACGGCGCTGGTGACGCGTCCGCCACCATGCCCCGCGACGAAGCCAACTGGCGCAAGCTGCTCGCCGCGCTCGCGGGCGTCCCCGATGCCGCGCGCCGCGCGCGGTTCCGCTGCTGCATCGTGCTGGTGCGCGACGCCGACGATCCGGTGCCCGTGGTGGGCGAGGGCGCGTGGGAGGGCCGGATCCTCGATGCGCCGCGCGGCGATGGCGGTTTCGGCTACGACCCGGTGTTCGCGCCCGTCGACCCCGCGTTCGGCGGTCGCAGCGTCGCGGAGCTCGATGCCGCGGACAAGAATCTCCACAGCCACCGCGCTGCCGCGCTGCGCGCGCTGCTCACCGCATGGCAGGCGCGATGACCGCACCCCCGCTCGGGGTCTATGTCCATTTCCCGTGGTGCGTGAGCAAGTGCCCATACTGCGATTTCAATTCGCATGCGGTGAAGGACGCCGTGCCGGAGCGGCAGTACCTCGATGCGCTGCGGCGCGACCTCGCGCATCAGCTCGCCTCGCCCATGGCACAGGACGCGCGGCTCGGAGCGGCACCGGGCGCTGCGGCACCTCGTCCCGTGCGATCTGTGTTCCTCGGCGGCGGCACGCCGAGCCTGTTCTCGCCGCAGGCGATCGGCGATGTGCTCGCGATGCTGCGCGCCGCGCTGCCGTTCGCGCCCGACGCCGAGATCACGATGGAGGCCAACCCCGGCACCATCGAGCGCGGGCGCTTCGCGGAATACGCCGCAGCGGGCGTCAACCGCGTCTCGCTCGGCGCCCAGAGCTTCGATGACGCGATGCTGCGCCGGCTCGGACGCATCCACGCCGCCGACGAAACGCGCGTTGCGGTCGCCGAGCTGCACGCGGCCGGGCTCGCGAACTTCAACCTGGACCTCATGTACGCGCTGCCCGGTCAGGACGAGGCGGGCGCGCTCGCCGATGTCGAGGCCGCGCTCGCCCTCGCGCCCGCGCAGGTCTCGCACTACAACCTCACCCTCGAGCCCGGCACGCCGTTCGCGGCGCGGCCGCCGCCCGCGCTGCCCGACGACGACACCACCGAGCGCATGCTCGAGGCCTGCGCCGCGCGGTTCACCGCGGCGGGCCATGCGCGCTACGAGGTGTCGGCCTGGGCGCGGCCCGGACGCGAGTGCGCGCACAACCTCACCTACTGGCGCTTCGGCGATTACCTCGGGCTCGGCGCCGGCGCGCACGGCAAGCTGAGCGCACTCGACGACGCGGGCCGCGTACGCGCGATCCATCGCAGCGAGCAGGCTCGCGAGCCGCGCCGTTACCAGCGCGACCCCGCTGCGACGCTGCGCGTGACGCCGGTGGCGCCGGCGCAGCGCCCGTTCGAGTTCATGCTGAACGCGCTGCGGCTCACCGAGGGCGCCGACCGAGCGCTGTTCGAGGTCCGGACGGGGCTCGATTGGGCGACCGTGGCGCCCGTCATCGACAAGGCGATCGCGGCGGGGACCCTGGAGTGGGACGCCGCGCGTACCCACTTCCGGCCGACCCCCCTCGGGATGAGGTTCCTGAACGAGCTGTTGGTCGATTTCCTGCCAAGCGGGACGGGCACTTAGCGCGTTCCTTGCCGCAAAACGGTGCAATCCATGCACAGCCGGCGGAAAACCTAGCTGGGCTTGGCAAAAAGGCGCATTCTTTCAGTCATCAATCAAAGTGAAATCAATAAAGCATTGATTTCAATGGATTTAAATCGTATTCAATTCTTGGGTGGATTCCCCGAAAATCCGAAATCAACGGCGAAAAACAACGATTTCGGCCCGCTGTTCCACAGAGTTATCCACAATCTGCACCGATCCTCCCGGGCCCGATGCCGAAGTCGCTTGTCTCTACCCCGGCCTGCCGCTAGACTTGCCGCCCTTTTTCGACCTTGCCCCGGAAATCTGGCCATGAAAGCGTCGGTACATCCCGAATACACGGAAATCTCGGTGTCCTGCTCCTGCGGGAACACCTTCAAGACCCGCTCGACGCTCGGCCAAGACCTCCAGGTCGAAGTCTGCTCGAGCTGCCACCCGTTCTATACGGGCAAGCAGAAGATGCTCGACACCGCGGGTCGCGTCGACAAGTTCCGCAAGAAGTACGCCGCCGCCGCCGCGCGCTGAGCGTCTTCCGGCGGCCCCTTCCCGGGGTCGTCATCCGTACGGGAACTTTGCTAGCGTGTGGGTCATCTGACCCACCGATGGACCGCTTTTCTCCGATGCGCCCGATCCCCCTGCGCCGCCTGGCCCTGATCTGCGCCGCCGCGCTGGCGGTGTGCTTCGTCGCGCCCGTCGCTACGCCGCAGGCGAAACCAGCGCCGACGCAACAGCCGGCCAAGCCGCCGAAGGGCGGCGGCACGATGAAGGAGAGCCGCGCGTCCCGCGACGCGCACGAGAAGATCCTCAAGGCCTACGGTCTCTACGCGAACCAGGAGCTGCAGGACTATGTGAACGAGCTCGGCCAGCGCATCGCGCGGCACAGCTCGCTGCCGAACGCCGAGTGGACCTTCGTGCTGCTCGACGACGACTCCATCAACGCCTTCACCACCGGCTGCTGCTTCGTCTACCTGCACCGCGGCCTGCTCGCCAACCTCAACTCCGAGGCCGAACTCGCTTCGGTCATCGGCCATGAGATCGCGCATGTCACCCAGAAGCATCCGCAGAAGCGGCAGACGGGCGGCATCCTCGCGACCTTGGGCGTGCTCGGCGCTGCGGTGCTCACCGGCTCGGGCGCCGTGGCGGACCTCGCCAACATCGGCGCGCAGGCCTGGATGCAGGGCTATGGCCGCGGCAACGAACTCGAGGCGGACCGCGTCGGCCTCGTGTTCTCGACCGCCGCCGGCTATCGCCCCGAGGCGATGGGAGAGGTGTTCGAGATGTTCCGGCGCGGCGAGCGCTTCGAGCTCGATCGGGCTCGCGCCGAGGGCCGTCCGCCGCGCGTCTACCACGGGCTGTTCTCGTCCCACCCGGCGCCCGACGCGCGCGCCGTGCAGGCCGCGAAGGCTTCCGCCGGCATCAGCGGCACGCCGCCCGGGGGCTGGATCGAGAACCGCGAGTCCTACCTGCGCCGCATCGAGGGCATGACCTACGGTTCGAGCCGCGCGCAGGGTCTCGTACGCGGCAACCGCTTCTACCATGCCGATCTCGGCATCACGCTCGCCGTGCCCACCGGCTGGACCATCGAGAACCAGCGCGACCGCCTGCTCTTCTACACGCCGCAGAAGGACTCGGTGATGCAGGTCACGGTGCAGGGCGTGCCGCCGACCCAAGGTCCGCGCGAGTTCCTGATGACCCAGCTGAAGGGCGCCCGCACCTACGGCAGCGAGGCCTTCACCTCGAACGGTATGCAGGGCTTCGCCACCCTCGTCCCGAACGGTTCGCCGCTCGACGGCGGCGTGGGACCGGTGCGTTATGCGGTGCTCTACCGCGGCAACAGCGCCTACATCTTCGCCGGCGCGAGCCGCGCCTCGCGCAACGGTGTGCCGGAGGCCGACGGCCTGTTCCAGTCGGTGGTGCAGACGCTGCGCGGCCTGCGCCCCGCCGAGGCCCCGCTCGCCGAGCCTTTCCGGCTGCGCATCAAGACCGCCACGGCCGGCACCCGGCTCGAGGACCATGTGTCCGCCATGCCCGAGGACAAGTTCGCCAAGGAGCAGCTGCAGCTCATCAACGGGCTGTACCCGAACGGCAACCCCAAGCCGGGTACGCTCTACAAGGTGGTCGAGTGACGCGATAGGGCGCGAAACCGCGACCTGCTGCCTTGATTCCGACACGCGCCCGTGTCAACTTTACGACACGCCGTTGCGCTCCCGCGACGGCGTCAACACGGCGACGCGCACCATGACCAACAAGACCTTTGAACTGCTCGATACCTCCACCGGCAAGAAGTCCTCGCTGCCCGTCCGTTCCGGCACCGTCGGACCCGATGTCGTCGACATCGCGGCGCTCAACAAGGACCACGGCGTCTTCACCTTCGACCCGGGGTTCATGGCCACCGCGAGCACCGAGAGCAAGATCACCTACATCGACGGCGACGCCGGGGTGCTGCTCTACCGCGGCTACCCGATCGAGCAGCTGGCCGCGCAGAGCTCGTTCATCGAGGTCGCCTACCTGCTGAACAACGGCGCGCTGCCCGACGCGAAGCAGCTCGCGGATTTCACGGCGAGCATCACGCGCCACACGATGGTGAACGAGTCGTTGCTGCGGATGTTCAACGGTTTCCACTACAACGCGCACCCGATGGCGATGGTCAGCGCGATCGTGGCCTCGATGTCGGCGTTCTACCACGACTCGATGGACATCCATAACCCGCGCCATCGCGAGATCTTCATGCACCGCATCATCGCCAAGCTGCCGACGATCTCGGCCGCGGCGTACAAGCGGGCGCTCGGGCAGCCGTTCATCTACCCGCGCAACGACCTCGACTACTGCAGCAACCTGCTGCACATGTTCTACGCCGTGCCCTGCGAGCCGTACCATGTCGATCCGCTCGCCGCGCAGGCCCTCGACCTGCTGCTGATCCTGCACGCCGACCACGAGCAGAACGCCAGCACCTCGACGGTGCGCCTCGCCGGCTCGACCGGCGCCAACCCGTACGCCGCCATCTCGGCGGGCGTGTCCGCGCTCTGGGGCCCGGCGCACGGCGGCGCCAACGAGGCCGTGCTCGAGATGCTCGAGGAGATCGGCACCGTCGACAACATCCCGAAGTTCCTGGCGCAGGTGAAGGACAAGGCGAGCAATGTGCGTCTGATGGGCTTCGGCCACCGCGTCTACAAGAACTTCGACCCGCGCGCGAAGATCATCCGCGAGATGTGCCACAAGGTGCTCGCCAAGATGGGCCGCGCCGACAACCCGCTGCTCGAGCTCGCGCAGCGCCTCGAAGAGATCGCGCTCAAGGACGAGTACTTCGTGTCGCGCAAGCTCTACCCGAACGTCGACTTCTACTCCGGCATCATCTACAGCGCGCTCGGCATCCCGCGCTCGATGTTCACGGTGATGTTCGCGATCGCGCGCACCGCGGGCTGGGTGGCGCACTGGCAGGAGATGATCGGCGATCCGTCGATGAAGATCGGTCGGCCGCGCCAGCTCTACACGGGTCCGGTCAAGCGCGACTACACGCCGATCGCCAAGCGCTGATCGGCGCGCGGCGCGGCCGCGCTCACCGCGCCTCGAGGAGCGCCGCGACCTCCGCCGCGTCGGCGCGGCGCATCGGCTTGCCGTCGACCGGCGATACCGGCGACTGCCGGATGCCGTCCACCGGGAACACCACGATCTCGACCGGTTGGCCGTCGACCTCGAGCCGCAGCGCGGGCTGTTGCACCACGCGCTCGGGCGTCAGCCGCACGCGGCGCTCGCCCACCTCGAACGGGATGCCCTGGTCCATCAGGCGCATGCTGAGGGTCTCGGCGCGGTCGGCGAAGGCGTGCAGCAGCACATCGTCATGCTCCGTCGCCGTGCCGCCGAGCACCGGCCCCACGAGCCGCGGCTGGAACTCGCGCAGCCGCTGCATCACATCGAGCGCGACCGCGCGCTGCGCGTGCAGCGACTCGGCATGCGAGTCGCCGCCGAACAGCCGCTGGTATTCCTGCAGCGCCTCCTCGATCTCGGTGTTGCGTGGCAGCACGGAGCCGTCGACCACGCCGAAGCGCTCGGCCGCCTTGCGCTTGGCGAACAGGAAATCGCGCACGCCGTGTTCGGCCATCACCCGCGCCGCTTCCTGCGCCAGCGCGCGCCGCAGATGGTCGGCGCGGGGCGAGGGCTTCTTCAAAATATCGGCTCTGCGGTGGCCTGATCGACGGTGCCGACACCGGTGCCCGCGGGCGTGCCCGACATCTCGTTGCCGCCGAGTATGCCGCCGGTCGGCATGCGGTCCGCGAGGAAGGTCTCGAAGATGCCCGTGGGGTCGTCGACGCTCGCGAGCTCGCCGGTGGACCAGGAGATGCGCGCCTGCACGAGGCCCTCGGGCATCGGCCAGCCGCGCTGCGGGGTGCCCGCGAGCGCGCCGCGCATGAAGTCCACCCAGATCGGCACCGCGGTGCGGGAACCTTCCTCGCCCTCGCCGAGCGGCTGCGACTGGTCGAAGCCGACCCAGACGCTCGCGACGAGGCTGCGGTTGTAACCGTTGAACCAGGTGTCGCGCGCCTCGTTGGTGGTACCGGTCTTGCCGGCGAGGTCGTTGCGCCCGAGCGCCAGCGCACGACGGCCCGTACCGCGCGTGATCACCTCGCGCATCATGTCGGTCATCAGCCAGGCGTTGGCCGCGCTGATCGCGCGCGGCGCACGCTGTTCGTCGGGCAGCCGGCAGCCCGCCGCTTCGTCCGCGCCTTCCGCGGCGTCACCCGTGGCGCAGGAGGCGCGGCGCGGTGCGGCCTGGAACACCACCTGGCCCTTCGGGTCCTCGATGCGCTCGATGAACCAGGGCTGGATGCGCAGACCGCCGTTGGCGAACACCGCGTAGCCTGCTGCGACCTGCAGCGGTGTCGCGCTGTTGGTGCCGAGCGCCAGCGTCAGGTTGCGCGGCAGCGTCGAACGCTCGAAGCCGAAGCGCTCGGCGTACTGCATCGCAGGCGACATGCCGATCGCCTGCAGCAGGCGGATCGACACGAGGTTGCGCGATTTCACCAGCGCCTCGCGCAGGCGCATCGGACCCGCGAAATCGCCGCTCGAGTTCTCGGGGCGCCAGGCCTCCTCCATGCTCGGGTCGTCGATGACGAAGGGTGCGTCGAGGATCAGCGATGCGGTGGTGAAGCCCTTGTCGAGCGCGGCCGAGTACAGGAAGGGCTTGAAGCCGGAACCGGGCTGGCGCTTGGCCTGCGTCGCGCGGTTGAACTTGCCGACCTTCTGGTCGAAGTAGTCGAAGCCGCCGACGAGCGCACGCACCGCGCCGTCGTTGGGCGCGAGCGCCACCAGCGCTGCGGCGGCCTCGGGCATCTGTGCGAGCTCCGCCTTGAACGCCGTTGCGGGCGGGGTCGGCTTGGCCAACGAGACCAGCACGATGTCGCCGCGCGCGAGCACATCCGCGGCGCGCTTGGGCGAGGGTCCGGTGCCGAGCCCGACCTTCGGCCGTGCCCAGGAGATCGCCTCCCAGGCGAGGTCCACGAAGCCGGCGTCGCGGGTGTAGAGCCGCGCGTCCTTCGGTCCCACCTTGACCACGACCGCAGGCACCAGCTTGCCGGGCGAGGGCTGGCCCTCGAGCACCTCGTCGAGCGCATCCACGGCATCGCCTTCGGGCAAGGTGACGCGCGCCAGCGGACCGCGCCAACCGTGCCGACGGTCGTAGTCGAGCAGACCCTCGCGCAGCGCGGCGTTGGCCGCTTGCTGCATCTTCGAGTCGATGCTGGTGAAGATCTTCCAGCCCTCGTTCTGCGCGGCCGCGCCGAAGCGGCGGATCAGTTCGAGCCGCGCCATCTCCGCGACATAGGGCGCCTCGATGTCGAAGGACTGCGCGTGTTCGCGCGCCCGCACCTTCTCTACGGCGGCGGCCCGCTCCGTCGCCTCGTCGATGTAGCCGATCTCGCGCATGCGGCGCAGCACATAGGCGCGGCGCTGCGCCGCGGCCTCAGGGTTGGAGATCGGGTTGTAGCGCGACGGCGCCTGCGGCACGCGCGCGAGCGTCGCGGCCTCGGCCAGCGTCAGTTCGCCGAGCTTCTTGCCGTAGTAGAGGTCGGCCGCCGCGGCCACCCCGTAGGTGCGCTTGCCGAAGCTGATGACGTTGAGATAGAGCCCGAGGATCTCCTGCTTGGAGAACTCGCGCTCGATGCGGTGGGTGAGGAACATCTCCTGCACCTTGCGGCGCCAGGTGCGGTCCTGGGTGAGGAACAGGTTGCGCGCGGTCTGTTGGGTGATGGTGCTCGCGCCCTGCAGACGCTTGCCCGGCACCAGGTTGACGACCAGCGAACGCAGGATGCCCGCGTAGTCGAAGCCGGAGTGCCGGAAGAACTGGTCGTCCTCGGCGGCGATGAACGCCTGCCGCACCATCTCGGGCACCTCGTCGTAGGTCACCGGGATGCGGCGCTGCTCGCCGATCTGCGCCATCAGCTTGCCGTCGCGCGAATACACCCGCAGCGGCACCTGCAGCTCGATGTTGCGCATGGCCTCCACCGTCGGCAGCGACGGCTGCAGGAAGAGGTAGGCGCCGGAGATCAGCGTGGTGATGCCGAGGGCGGCGGCGGCGAGGGCCGCGCCGGCCCAGACGGCCAATTTCGGGGGGGACAGGTTCACGGCGATGGATAGTCTAGCGGAATGCTCGGACAGGGGCGTCCACGGCCCGGACCCGGTGGTGGGCTATGCTTGCGGGCATGAGCGACGGCAAGTCCGCGGCCCGTAACGTGTTTCTGGTGGGTCCCATGGGGTCGGGGAAGTCGGCCGTGGGCAAACAGCTGGCGCGTCTGCTCCGCCTGCCGTTCGTCGATTCGGACATCGAGATCGAGCGGCGCACCGGGGTCGACATCCCGCTCATCTTCGACAAGGAAGGCGAGGCCGGGTTCCGTGTCCGTGAACGCGCTGTCATCGCCGAGCTGACCGCGCGCGAGGGCATCGTGCTGTCGACCGGCGGCGGCGCGGTGTTGGCGCCCGAGAACCGCGCGCTGCTGCGGGAGCGCGGCACCACCGTGTATCTCGAGACCTCCGTCGCCCAGCAGGCGAGCCGCGTGCGGCGCAGCGACCAGCGACCGCTGATCGCGGGCGCGGCGGATCCGGCGGCGCGCTTGGCGGAGCTGATGGTGCATCGCGCGCCGCTCTACGCCGAGGTCGCCGCCGTCACCGTCCAGACCGACGGCAGCCAGGTCAAAGAGGTGGTGCGGCGCATCGTGGAGGGGCTGCGGGCCTGCGGCCACCCCGTGCCCGCGGCCCGTATACTTCCGCCGTGAACACCGCGACGCCTGCGCTCACGGTCGGACTCGGCGACCGCTCCTATCCGATCTTCATCGGCGACGGCCTGTTGGGCGACGCCGCGCTGCTCGGGGGGCTGCTCGCCGGTCCCCGTGGCGTACGCAAGATCGCGGTGGTGACCAACGACATCGTCGGGCCGCTGCATGCGCCGCGCCTGCAGGCGGCCTGGGCGACCGCGCGCGGCGCCGACGCCTCCGCCCCGCTGCTCGAGATCGTGTTGCCCGACGGCGAGCGGCACAAGACGCTCGAGACCGTCTCGCGCATCATCGATGCGCTCGTCGCCAACCGCTTCGCGCGCGACGACCTGATCGTCGCCTTGGGCGGCGGCGTGGTCGGCGACATGGCGGGCTTCGCCGCCGCCTGCTACCAGCGCGGCATCGGCTTCGTGCAGATGCCGACCACGCTGCTCGCGCAGGTCGATTCCTCGGTCGGCGGCAAGACCGGCGTGAACCATCCGGGCGGCAAGAACCTCATCGGCGCGTTCCACCAACCGCAGGCGGTGGTCACGGACACCGCGACGCTCAGGACGCTGCCGCCGCGCGAACTGCGCGCGGGCCTCGCCGAGGTGGTCAAGCACGCGCTCATCTGCGACGCGGAGCTGTTCGCGTGGCTGGAAGCGAACGCCGATGCGCTGCTCGCGCTCGACCCCGCGGCGCTCGCCCATGCGGTGCGCCGCTGCTGCGCGATCAAGGCCGGCATCGTGGCGCGCGACGAGCGCGAGACCGGTGAGCGCGCGTTGCTCAACCTCGGCCACACCTTCGGCCACGCCATCGAGACCGTGACGGGCTACGGCCCCTGGCTGCACGGCGAGGCGGTGGGCGTCGGCCTCGCGATGGCGGCCGGGATGTCGCAGCGCGCGGGCTGGCTGCCGGCGGCGGATGCCGCGCGGCTCGATGCCTTGCTGTCGCGGCTCGGCCTGCGCACCGAAGCCCGCGGCGCGGTCACGCCCGAGGCCGCGCGCGCCGCCATGCGGCTCGACAAGAAGGTGCGCGACGGTCGCGTGCGGCTCGTGCTGCTCAAAGGCATCGGCCAGGCGTTCCTGAGCGACGATTGGCCCACCGACGCCTTCGACGCCACGCTCGCCGCACACCTGTCATGAACGCACCCGGCGACCACCCGCGGCTGCGCGCGTCGATGAACGACGCGCCGCTCGCGCCGTATGCCGCGAAGGACGAGACCAGCCGCGGCCGCCGTTTCCCCGAACCGCCGCCCGCCACGCGCGGTGAGTTCCAGCGCGACCGCGACCGCATCATCCACTCGAACGCCTTCCGCCGCCTCGTCTACAAGACGCAGGTGTTCGTGAACCACGAGGGCGACCTCTACCGCACGCGGCTCACGCATTCGGTCGAGGTCGCGCAGATCGGCCGCAGCATCGCGCGCGCGCTCGGGCTGCACGAGGCGCTCACCGAGGCCATCTGCCTCGCGCACGACCTCGGCCACACGCCCTTCGGCCACGCCGGGCAGGACGCGCTCAACGAGTGCATGCGCGACTACGGCGGCTTCGAGCACAACCTGCAGTCGCTGCGCGTGGTGGACCAGCTCGAGGAGCGCTACGCGGACTTCGACGGCCTCAACCTCACCTACGAGACCCGCGAGGGCATCCTCAAGCACTGCTCGGCGGCCAACGCGCGCACGCTCGGCGACATCGGCGAGCGGTTCCTGCAGCGTCGGCAGCCCTCGCTCGAGGCGCAGCTCGCGAACCTCGCGGACGCGATCGCCTACAACAACCACGATGTCGACGACGGTCTGCGCGCGGGGTTGATCGAGGTCGATGCGCTGCGCCAGGTGGCGCTCTTCGGCCGCGCGCACGACGAGACGCTCGCGGCGCATCCCGGTCTCGGCGGCAGACGGCTCATCCACGAGACCATCCGCCGCATGATCGGCAGGGTGGTGGGCGATGTGATCTCGGCGAGCAGCGCGCGCATCGCCGCCGCCGCGCCGGCGTCCATCGAAGATGTGCGCGCGCAGCCCGCGCCGCTGGTGGCGATGAGCGACGCGGTCTACGCCGAGCACACCGAACTCAAGCGCTTCCTGCACGCCAACCTCTACCGCCACAGCCGCGTGCTGCGCATGACCGAGAAGTCGCGGCGGGTGCTGCGCGAGCTCTTCGAGGCGCTGCTGGCGGACATCGACCTGCTGCCCGCCGAGCATCGGCGCGCGGCGGCTGAGGCCGAAGCCGCGGACGGGCGCGCCGCGCGCGCACGGGTGGTGGCGGACTATGTGGCGGGGATGACGGACCGCTTCGCCATCCTCGAGCACCGGCGGCTGTTCGACCCCGACGCGCGGTCGTGAGCGCGCCCGTGGCGCCGCCCGCGCGGCGTCACCGGCTCAGAGCTTCGCCGCCTCGTCGCGCAGCTCGCGGCGCAGGATCTTGCCGACATTGGTCTTCGGCAGCTCCTTCCTGAAATAGACGTGCTTCGGCAGCTTGTAGCCGGTGAGCGCGGTGCGGCAGTGCTCGATGACCTGCTCCTCGGTGAGCGACGGGTCCTTGCGGACCACGAACAGCGCGACGGCCTCGCCGGAGTGCTCGTTCGGCTGCGCGACCGCGGCGGCCTCGAGGATGCCGGGATGCGTCACGGCGACGCTCTCGACCTCGTTCGGGTACACATTGAAGCCGGACACGTTGATCATGTCCTTCTTGCGGTCCTCGATGTACACGAAGCCGCGCTCGTCCATGCGGCCGATGTCGCCGGTGCGCAGCCAGCCGTCGGGCAGCATCACCTTCGCGGTCTCCTCCGGGCGGTTCCAGTAGCCCTTCATGACCTGGGGTCCGCGCACGCAGATCTCGCCGGACTGGCCGATGGGCAGCATGTTGCCGTCGTCGTCGGCGATGCCGATCTCGGTCGAGGAGATCGGCAGACCGATGGAGTCGTTGAACTCCTCGGTGATCGGGTTGATGCAGGCGCCGGGCGAGGTCTCGGTGAGACCCCAGGCCTGCGTCAGGATGCAGCCGGTCACCTGCTTCCAGCGTTCGGCGACCGCGCGCTGCACGGCCATGCCGCCGCCCAGGGTGCAGCGCAGCGCGCTGAAGTCCACCGTCTCGAAGCCGGGCGTGTGCAGCAGGGCGTTGAAGAGCGTGTTCACGCCCGAGATGAAGGTGAACTTGTACTTCTTCAGTTCCTTCACGAAGCCCGGGAAGTCGCGCGGGTTCGTGATGAGGACATTGGTCCAGCCGAGCCGCAGGAACACGATGCAATTCCCGGTGAGCGCGAAGATGTGGTACAGCGGCAGCGCCGTGATCGCGATGCCGTGCGTGTCGCGCGGCCAGGCGGGTTCGGTCCAGGCGGTCGACTGCAGGGTGTTCGCGGCGATGTTGCCGTGGCTCAGCATCGCGCCCTTGGAGACGCCGGTCGTGCCGCCGGTGTACTGCAGGAAGGCGAGGTCGTCGTGGCCGACGTCCACCTGCTGCAGCGCATGGCGCGCGCCCGCCGCGAGCACGTCGCTGAAACGGTGGTGGCCCGGCAGCGACCACGCGGGGACCTGCTTGCGCACGGTCCGCACCACGAAGTCGACGATCGCGCCCTTGGGGAAGCCGAGCAGCTCGCCGACGCTCGTCACCACCACATGCTTGACCTGCGTGCGGCCGATGACCTCCTGCAGCACATGGGCGAAGTTCTCGAGGATGACGACGGTCTCGGCGCCGGAATCCTTGAGCTGGTGCTCGAGCTCGCGGGCGGTGTAGAGCGGGTTGGTGTTGACCACCGTGCCGCCGGCGCGCAGCACGCCGAACAGCGCGATGGGGTACTGCAGCAGGTTCGGCATCATGATGGCGACACGGCCGCCGCGCTTGAGGCCGGTGTGCTGCTGCAGCCAAGCGCCGAAGGCGCGGGTCTGCGCGTCGAGCTCGCGGTAGGTGATCGAGCGCCCCATCTGGATGAACGCGACGCGGTCGGCGTAACGCGTGAAGCTCTCTTCGGCCAGATGCGCGACCGAGCGGATCTGGGTGGGGTCGATGTCGGCCGGCACGCCGGGGGGGTAGGAATTGATCCAATAGCGGGAGTAGGTCATGCGGTGGACTCTAGCGGGGGGTCAGCGGGTGAGCAACGGCTTGAGGGCCGGCCACATGGTGTCGAGCATCACGGGCTGGGCCTTGGCGGTCGGGTGCAGCCCGTCCTCCTGGATCATGCCCTGCTCGAGCGCGATCTTTGACAGGAAGAACGGCTCGAAGGCGAGCTTGTGCTGCCGGGCGAGGTCGCGGAACACCTTCTCGAAGCCCTCGGAGTAACGCGCCCCATAATTGGGCGGGATCTTCATGCCGAGCAGCAGCACCCGGGCGCCGGCTCCCTTTGAAAGGTTGATCATCCGCTCCAGGTTGGTCCGGGAGGTCTCGAGGGGCAGCCCCCGCAGGCCGTCGTTGCCCCCCAGCTCGATGATGACGATGGCCGGGCGGTGCACGGACAGCGCCCGGGGCAGCCGGGCGAGGCCCCCGGTCGTGGTCTCGCCGCTGACGCTGGCATTGACCACGCGGTACCCGTAACCTTGCGACTTCAGGCGGTTCTGCAGCAGGGCGACCCAGCCCTCGTTGGCCGCCAATCCGTAGCCGGCGCTGATGCTGTCGCCCACCACCAGGATGGCGGGGGCGGGCGTGGCAGCGGCCGGCGTGGCGGCATCCGTGGACGGAACCGCCATCCACATCAGCAGTCCGAGCATCATGGAAGTGAAGGTCTTGGTAGACAAAGAAATCGTCCTTGAGGCACAGGGGTTGGGCAAAGAGGTTAGCAGCCCGGAGGGGCCGCTCGCCATCGTCCACGACGTGTCCTTCCAGGTGCGCGCCGGCGAGTCCGTCGCCATCGTCGGCGCCTCGGGCGCGGGCAAGTCCACCCTGCTCGCGCTGCTCGCCGGTCTCGACCTGCCGACCACCGGGCGCGTGCTTCTCGCCGGCCAGGACCTCAACGCCCTCGACGAGGACGGACGCGCCCGGCTGCGCGCCGAGCGGGTCGGCTTCGTGTTCCAGTCCTTCCATCTCGTGCCGGCGTTGACCGCGCTCGAGAACGTGATGCTGCCGCTCGAGCTCGCCGGTCGCCGCGACGCCCGCGCCGGTGCGCGCGAGGCGCTCGAGCGCGTCGGACTCGGCAGCCGCGTCGGCCATTACCCGCGGCAACTGTCGGGCGGCGAGCAGCAGCGCGTCGCCATCGCCCGCGCCTTCGTGGTGCGTCCGGCGGTGCTGTTCGCGGACGAGCCCACCGGCAACCTCGACACCGTCACCGGTGGCCGTATCGCCGACCTCTTGTTCGACCTGAACGCCAGCTCCGGCACCACCATCGTGCTCGTCACCCACGACCGCACGCTCGCCGCGCGCTGCGGTCGGGTCTGCATCATGGAGGCGGGGCGGCTCGCCCCGGGCTGACATGGCCGCCGTCAACGCGATCCCGCTCGGGCTGCGGCAGCTCGCCCGCGAATGGAAGTCGGGCGAGCTCGGCATCCTGCTGCTCGCGCTGACGGTCGCGGTCGCCGCGCTCACCGGCGTCGGCTTCCTGGTCGACCGCATCAAACAATCCGTCGCGCTGCAGGCGAACGAGGTGCTCGCCGCCGACCTGCGGCTCGAGTCGCCGCGCCCGATCGGCGACGAATACGAGCAGGAGGCGCGCCGCCGCGGCCTCACGGTCGCGCGCAGCACCTCGGTGCTCAGCATGGCGCAGCTCGGCGAGGCGACGCAGCTCTCCAATGTGCGCTTCGTCGGCGATGGCTACCCGCTGCGCGGCACGGTGGGCGTCTCCGACGTCGCCTTCGGCACGCCGACCGCCGTGTCCTCGGGCCCGCCGCGCGGCGAGGCCTGGCCGGACTCCAAACTCCTCTCGACGCTCGGCGGCAAGGTGGGCGACACCGTGCAGGTGGGCGAGGTCAGCTTGCGCATCAGCCGCGTGCTCATCACGCGCCCCGACCAGGGCGGCGGCTTCGCGGAGCTCGCGCCCTCCATGCTCGTCCACCGCGACGACCTCGAGCCCGCCAAGCTCCTGCAGCCCGGCTCGCGCGCGAGCCAAGCGGTGCTGTTCGCGGGCGAACCCAAGGCCGTCGCCGACTTCAAGCGCTGGCTCGACAACGCACGGCAGCGCGGCCAGCGCCTGCTCGATGTCGAAGAAGCGAGCCCGCAGATCCAGGCCGCCACAGACCGTGCGGGGCGGTTCCTGTCGCTCGCGAGCCTCGTCGCCGTGCTGCTGTGCGCGGTGGCCGTCGCCATGGCCGCGCGCCGCTATGTGCAGCGGCATCTCGACTCGGTCGCGCTGCTCAAGACACTCGGCGCGAGCCGGATGTTCACGCTCGCGGTGTCGCTGGTGCAGCTGCTCGTGATCGCGGTCGTCGCCTCGCTGATCGGCGCGGCGCTCGGTTTCGTGGCGCAGGAGTGGCTGCTGCGCGCGCTCAAGGGCCTGCTGCGCGCGGACCTGCCGCCCGCGGGCTTCGCGCCGCTCGGGCTCGGCTTCATGACCGCCATCGCGCTGCTCGCGGGCTTCGCGCTGCCGCCGCTGCTGCAGCTCTCGCGCGTGCCCGCCATCCGCGTGTTGCGCCGCGATGTCGGCGCGCCGACACCGCTCGTCTGGCTCGCCTTCGGCCCCGCCGTGCTCGCGGTCGCGTTCCTCGTCTGGTGGGTGGTGCGCGAGCCGCGGCTGTTCGCGGGTTTCATCATCGGCCTTGCGGTCTTCCTCGCGGTGCTCGCGGTCGCAGGCTGGCTCTTGGTGCGCTTCGCGGGGTCGCTGCGCGGCACCGTGGGCGTCTCGTGGCGCTACGGCGTCGCCAACCTCAGCCGCCGCCGCGCCGAGAGCATCGTGCAGATCGTCGCGTTCGGCTTGGGCCTCATGGTGCTGCTGCTGCTCGCGGTCGTGCGCAACGACCTGTTGGCCGACTGGAAGCGCAGCCTGCCCGCGGACCTCCCGAACTTCTTCTTCATCAACATCCCGCCCGATGTGCAGGCCGACTTCCGCACCTACCTCGAGGCGCGCGGCGCCAAGACCTCGCGCGCGCTGCCCATGATCCGCGCGCGTCTGACCCAGCTCAACGGCAAGCCCATCGAGACGCTCACCTTCAAGGGCGATCGCGGCGACGGCTTCGCCAACCGCGACCAGAACATCACCTGGCAGGCGGACCTCGGCGACGACAACAAGGTGGTCGAGGGCCGTTGGTGGACGGAGGCCGACCACGGCAAGCCGCTGGTCTCGATCTCCGACGAGTACCAGCAGGAGCTCGGTCTCAAGATCGGCGACCGCATGACCTTCGACATCGCCGGCGAGACGCTCGAGGCGCAGGTGGCGAGCGTGCGCAAGATCAATTGGGACAGCTTCCAGCCGAACTTCTTCCTCGTCTTCCCGCCGGGGCTGCTCGACGAACTCGCCGGCACCTGGATGACCAGCGCGCACCTCAAGCGCGGCGAGGGGCAGGTGGTGGCGGAGCTCGTGCGCCGCTACCCGAGCGTGTCGGTGTTCGACCTCGACGACATCCTCACGCAGGTGCGCAGCGTCATCGACAAGGCCGCGCTCGCGGTGCAGAGCGTCTTCATCTTCACGCTGTTCGCCGGCATCGTGGTGTTGCTCGCCGCCGTGCAGGCCACCCGTGATGAGCGCCGCTACGAGAGCGCCATGCTGCGCACGCTCGGTGCGAGCCGCAGCACCGTCGCCCGCGGCATCCTCGCCGAGTTCACCGCGCTCGGGGTGCTGTCGGGCCTGCTGGCCGCCATCGGCGCGACGCTCGCGGGGTATTTCATCGCCCGCGAGTTCCTCGAGGTGCAGTACAGTTTCGACGCGACGCTGTGGCTCGTCGGTCTGTTGGGCGGCGGTGCGTTGGTCGCGGTCAGCGGCTGGCTCGCCACGCGCTCGGTGCTGAAGCAGCCACCGGCAAGCACCTTGCGAGGAGGCTGACGATGCGCGAACCACCCGTTCCCACCACCCAAGCGAAGATGGTCGGTTGGTACGACGCCGGCGTGCTCGCACAGTCGGCGTGGATGATGACCATCGCCAACCTGTTCGGGCGCCACTCCGACTCGCGCCTCATCGAGGCGCTCTCCAACCAGCCGCAGGGCGTGTTCCGTTTCGAGGCCGATACGCCCGAGGGCGATTTCTGGCTCGACTTCGTGAGCGATGTCGGCGACGGCTTCAACCCGACCTACACCGTGGCGCGCGGCATCGCCGCACCGGAGCTCGATGTGCAGGGCGCGGATGGCCAGGCCGTGCATACGCGCGCCGGCAGCGTGCTCGTGTTCGGCGGCGATCAGGTCTATCCGTATCCCACGCGCGGCGCCTACGAAGAGCGCACCGAGGCGCCGTACGCCGCGGCCTTCGCCGCGGCCGACCGCAAGCCCAAGGTGTTCGCCGTGCCCGGCAACCACGACTGGTTCGACAGCCTGGTCGCGTTCTCGCGGCTCTTCTGCCGTCCCGAGCGCGGCTTCGCGGGTTGCCCCACCGGGCAGACGCGCAGCTACTTCGCGATGCAGCTGCCCGGCGACTGGTGGCTCTGCGCCGTCGACCTGCAGTTCGGCTCCGAGATGGACGAGCCGCAGGAGGCCTACTTCCGCGAGGTGTCGCGCAAGATGGGCGAGGACGCGCACATCATCCTCTGCGTACCGAGCCCGCAGTGGATCTACGCCGAGAGCTATCCGGACATCGCCGGTTACTCGGACGATTCTTTGCGCGATCTCGAGGAGCGCGTGCTCGGCCGCAAGATCGCCGTGTTCCTCACCGGCGACCTGCACCACTACAAGCGTCACGAGAGCGCTGACGGCCAGCAGAAGATCGTGTCCGGCGGCGGCGGCGCGTTCCTGCACCCGACACATGTGCCCGAGGGCGATACGCTCCGCACCGGCCACAAGCTGCGCGCCACCTTCCCGGACGCCGATACTTCGCGCGGCCTGACCTGGCGGAATCTGTTGTTCCCGTGGCTCAACCCGGGGTTCCTGGGTCTCGTCGGACTCTTCTATCTGCTCTCGGCGTGGTTCGCCTCCGCGACCTTCGGGCCGGAGGACCTCACCTCGCTGTCGCAGGCCTTCAAGGCCGCCATCGAGGGCGCGCTGCGCGAACCGGTGAACGGGCTGTGGCTCCTGATGTTCGTCGCCGCGATCATCTTCTTCACCGACACCCACTCGAAGTGGTATCGCCTCGTCGGCGGCTTCGCACATGCCTGCGCGCACCTCGCCGCCGCGTTCCTCGCCGGCTGGCTGTCGCTGTGGTTCACGACGCAGGTGCTCGGCCTGCCGTTCGGCAGCATCACGCAGATGGCGATCGCCGGCATCATCACCTTCCTCGTCGGCGCCGTCGCCGGCGCGCTGGTGATGGGCGGGTATCTCTTCCTGTCGCTGCGGTTCTTCGGCCGCCATGCCAACGAGGCGTTCTCGTCGCTGCGCGTGCAGGACTACAAGCAGTGGCTGCGGCTGCGCATCGACGCCGCGGGCGCGCTCACCATCCATGCGATCGGCATCGACCGCGTGCCGCGCCGCTGGCGCGGTCCCGTCGAGCGTCCGGAACCCGATGATCCGCGCGCCACCGCGCCGCGCCTCATCGACCGCGTCACGCTGAAGCCGCTGGGGAAGGGGAGGTATGGGGCGGAGCAGCTCCGGACGGACCACTCGACGAGACAAGCCTGATGATCCGCCGTGCCTCCGTCGCGCTGCTGCTCATCGCCCTCAGCGCCACCGCCTCGGCCGAGACGGAGAGTTTCGTCTTCTACCGTCAGGACACGCAGATCGGTCGGCTCGTTGTGGAGGTCGACGGCAACGCCGCTAAGGTCGACTTCGACATCAAGGACAACGGACGCGGTCCGACGGTCGCGGAGACGCTGACGCTCGATGCGGAGGGTCTGCCGGCCAGTTGGAAGATCACCGGTACGCAGACCTTCGGCGGCAAGATCGACGAGGCTTTCCGGCGTCGTGGAAACACCTCGAGCTGGAACGACTCGGGCGGTCCGGGCAGCGCGAGGGGGGCTTCGAAGCTCTACATCGCGCAGAGCGCAAGTCCTTGGGCCTTGCAGCTCTACGCACGCGCGATCCTCAAGGCTGGTGGTCCGATCGATGTGCTGCCGGGCGGCACGCTCGCGCTGACCAAGGGCGAGCGGCTGAGCCTCAAGGGTGCAGCGGGCGAACTTGCGGTCACACGCTACGACCTGACCGGGCTCGATCTCAACCCGACGATCATGCTGCTGGACGATGCCGGCCGCCTGATCGCGCTGCCGTCCGCGAGCGGTGGCATGGTCCGCACCGGCTTCGAGGGCGAGAATCCGCGTCTGCGCAAACTTGCGGCCGATTGGCAGAGCGCGCGGTGGGCGGTCCTCCAGCGTGAGTCCGCGAAACGCTTCGACGGACCCGTCCGCATCGTCAACGTCCGCCTCTTCGATCCGGTGGCGAAGCAGTTGACGGCACCCGTGTCGGTGGTCGTCAACGGGCAGACGATCAGCGGCGTGCAGCCGGTCGACAGCCCGGCGACGCCGGGCGAGACCGTGATCGACGGGGCGGGCGGCACGCTCGTCCCGGGGATGTTCGAGATGCACGGCCATCTCGGCGAGAGCGGTGCGATGCTCAACCTGCTCGCGGGTGTGACCGGCGTCCGCGACATGGGCAACAGCAACAGCGTGCTCGATGCGCTCGACCGCCGGATCATCGCCGGCGAGGTGGCGGGACCGAGGATCGTGCGCAGCGGCTTCGTCGAAGGCAAGTCGCCTTTCAGCGCCAACAACGGTTTCGTCGTCGACAGCGAGGCGCGGGCGGTCGAGGCCGTCCGCTGGTACGCGGCGCGCGGCTTCACGGCGATCAAGATCTACAACAGCGTCAACCCGCAGTGGGTGCCGGCATTGGTCGCGGAGGCGCGCAGGCTGGGGTTGCGGGTCATGGGGCATGTCCCCGCCTTCACCAGCGCCGACGCGATGATCGCGGCGGGCTACGACGAGATCACGCACATCAACCAGTTGGCGCTCGGATGGATCATCAAACCCGGTGAAGACACCCGGACACTGTTCCGGTTGACGGCGCTCGGCCGTTTGTCGGGGCTGGACCTCGACTCCGCCGCGGTCCAGTCGACGCTCGATGCGATGAAGGACAAGGGCATCGCCCTCGATCCGACGATCGGCATCCACGAGAACCTGCTGCTCAACCGCGATGGCAGCGTCGCTCCCGGCGCGATCGACTACTTCGCGAACATGCCGATCGGCGTGCAGCGCGACCTCAAGCAGGCCTGGTCGAACCCCGACACTTTCGGTGGCGATGCCAGCGCCAAAGCGGCGTTCGGCCAATTGATGGATCTGCTGCGTCGCGCGCATGCCAAGGGCATATTCATCGTGCCCGGTACCGACACCGGCGGATCCTTGACCTATCACCGCGAACTCGAACTGCTCGTCGAGGCCGGGTTCACGCCTGCTGAGGCATTGGCACGCGCGACGTTCGAGATGGCGCGCTACCTCGGCATCGACCAGACGACCGGGTCGATCGCGCGCGGCAAACTGGCGGATTTCTTCCTCATCCCGGGTGACCCGACCCGCGACATCAAGGCGATCAAGACCATATCACTGGTCGCCAAGGACGGCGTGTTCTATCTGCCGACCGAGGTGTATCCGCGTCTCGGCATCAAGCCGTTCGTCGCCGCACCCAAGATCACAGCACCTGGGAGAGACTGATGCCGAAGGCGACCCTTGTATTCGCCGCTCTGCTCATCGCGCTCGGAGCGGGTGCGTTCGCGATCTCCGGCAGCCGGACAGCACTGCTGCCCGCGGTCGTCGGCGGCGCATTGGCGGTGTTGGCTGGGCTCGCACTGGCCTTCGCCGGCGCACGCCGTCATCTGATGCATGTCGCCGCGGTCGTCGCGCTGCTCGGGGCATCGGCACCGGCCGCCGCGTTGGCGATCCGTGCCGCGCAGATGAGCCCGCTCGCACTCGGCGTCAATGTCGGCATGTTGGCGCTGAGCGCAGCCTTGCTGGCGATGATGGTCCGCTCGTTCATCGCTGCACGCAGATCCGCCGCCGCCGGGTCTCCCGGCGACGACAGTCGACGGTAGGTCCAGCGCCGTGGGCGGGCGCGGTCACCGCTCCCACCGTCAGAACATCACGGTCAGGTCGACCCATGAAGTCGGCAGCCACGCGACGATGCGCGCTTCGAGCGCCTTGTCCCAACCCGCGAGGATGGCGACGCCCATCAGACCGAGCAGCGCCGCGAAGCCACGCTTGATCGTCTCGATGTGCGCCATCACCCGGTCCTTCGCGCGCAGGAACCCGGTACGGGATGCATAGGCGACCGCGACCAGCGGCAGCGCCGCACCGATGCCGAACAAGCCGAGGATGAGGCCGCCGCGTGCGGCGCCGCCCTCGCTCGCCACGAGCGTGAGTGCGCTCGCGAGCAGCGGGCCGGAGCAAGGGCTCCACACCAGACCGAGCACCGCGCCGAGCGCGAAGGCACTCCCGAGCGAGCCGCCGTTGAGCCGGCTGGCCACCGCACCGGCGTGATCGGCGATCGGCGAGAGCAGGCGGGTGAACCCCGCATTCCACGCCGGGATGAGCATGGCGACCGCCATCGCGATCAGTAACCAAGCGCCGAACACCCGTACATGATCACCATCGATGCCCAGTGCGGGACCGACGGCGCCGAGCGCGACGCCGATCAGGGCGAATGATCCCGCCATGCCGAGCCCGAGCGCCACCGGTGCGAGCCTGTGACCCTGCAGCGCACCCCCAAGCACGAGCGGCAGGAGGGGGAAGACGCAAGGGCTCAGGGTGGTGAGGCTGCCGGCGGTGAGGCTAAGGCCGGCATGGGTCAGGCTGACGGGCATGGCGGGATCGGGTCGTCAGAGTGCGCTGCGCAACGTTGCCGCGAGCTTCGCGCTGTCGGTCTCACCGGCCACGCGTGCTCGCTCCGTGGCGCCCTTGAAGACCACGAGGGTCGATTGGGTGCGCACCTTGAGCGTCTTGCGAAGTTCGCGCTCGGCATCGTAGTCGGCCACCAGCACGGTAACGGCCTCAAGCGACTTGTCCGACTTCAGCTGCGTGAGGACGGTCGATTGCTTGCGGCAGGTCGGGCACCACTCGGCATGGAAGTGCACCGCGACCGGCTGGCCGGCCTTCTGGGCGCTCGCCAATGCCGTGGTGCTGAAGGGCTTGACCTCGAGAGCCTGCGCGAACGAGCTCGCGCCGAGGAGACCGGCGAGGAGCGCGGCGCGGGCGAGGGTGGACAGACGGGCGGGGATGGAACGCATGGGAGGGACTCCGTAAGGGGAAGGACACACACCCCTCCATTCGTCGGCGTTCCGCGAATCGTTACAGCACCTCGGGAAAAGGCCCTCCGATGACCAGCGCAGCTACGCTCACCAGCGCAGCAGCCGCGGACCGAGCAGGGCGCCGAGGCCCGCCACGACGACCATGCCCGCCGTGTACCAGACCGCCGTGAAGGGGATGCCGGTCTCCGTGCAGGTCAAGGAATAGACGACGCTGCCGACCGCCCCGGCGGCGAGTCCCGCCGCAGCGCCCGCGCTGCGCAGCTGCGTCGGCGCCAAGCGCCGCAGCGCGACGCACAAGGCCGCCGCCACGGGCAGCGCCGACAGCGCCACATTGCGGATGCAGCCGAGCGGGTCGGTGCCCATGAGGGTCGCCAGACGCTCCGGCGCCGGCGTGCCGATCCAGACCAGCACCGCGAGCGACAACATCGCCGTCAGCACGACCGATACCGCGATCTGCGCGGGGCGCTGTGCTACACCAGGTCGCGCCGAGCGTCCGACCCACCACAGTGCCGCTGCAGCGAGCGCGGCCCCGTACAGCAGCTTGATCCAGGGCGCGAGGGTGAGCCAGAACGCCGCGGGTACGGGTGTCTTCAGTACCCCGACCAGCGCGAGGCTCAGCAGCGCCCCCGCGACCAACGCCGCAGCGAGCGTACGCACCACCGGCTGCCGCGGCGCCGCGCCTGCCTGCCGTGCCAGCATCTCGATGAGATCGTCAGTCTTCATGCCCACCTCGCATCATCGCTGCCAGACGCTTGAGACCTCGATGCGCCTGGACCTTGATGGCCGACTCTGAGACACCCGTCGCGCGCGCCGCCTGCGGCGCCGTCATCCCTTCCAGCTTGAGCAGCTCGATGGCGCGGCGCTGAGTCGTGGGCAAGCGTCCCAGCAACTGTCCCACATCGCGCCGCGCCGCCGTCGCCTCGCTTTCATCGAGGGCGGCCACTTGGTCGAGCGCGTCCGGATCGTCCGTGACCGTGACCTGCCGACCGCGGCGACGCCAGTGATCGACCCACTTGTAGCGCGCGATGCCGAGCAGCCATGGACTCACCGGCAAACCGTCGGTGTGGGTCCCACGCTGCAGGTGCACCGCCAACAACACCTCTTGGACCAGATCCTCCACATCGCCCGCCGGCTCCGACGCGCGACGGCGCAGAAATGCACGCACCCGTCCGCCCATCAGACGCAGTGCCTCACGGTAGGCCGCTTCGTCACCCGACTGGGCGCGCCGCCAGAGCGGGGCGAGCGTCTGCTCGAAGGCATCGGGTGTCACGGGCGGGAGGTCCGGGTGCGGTCCAGAGGTCATTCGTCGGGGGTGGCGGAAGCGTTACAGCATACCGTGCGTTTCGTTCGGAAACGCCATGCGGGATGCATCGCGCTCGAGACCGCGCGTATAGTCGTCATATGGAATTCAATCCCGAGGCCGCCACGCGCGCCTACATCGATTCGCTCGGACCCGAGCAGCTCGCCAAGGCGGCGGCCTACACCGCCGGCAACCACTGGCTGCTGCTCTGGGGGCTGGTGGTCAGCGCCATCGTCACCTGGATCATCGTGCGCGCGGGGCTCCTCGACCGCGTCGCCGCGCGCTTCGCGGGCCGCGGGCCGAACCTGCGCGCCTTCCTCGTGTCCGCGGTGTTCCTGCTGGTATCGACGCTCATCACGCTGCCGTGGTCGCTGTACGAGGGCTGGTGGCGCGAGCGCGGCTACGGCCGCACCAGCCAACCCCTCGGCGACTACCTGGGCCAGGACGCCATCGGGACCGCGCTCACGGTGCTGATCGGCGCGCTGTTCCTCACCGGCGTCTACGCGCTCATCCGGCGCACCGGGAAACGGTGGTGGCTCTGGTCGGGCGCGCTGACCGCGGCCGCGGCCTCCTTCCTGCTGCTGCTCGCACCGATCCTCATCGAGCCCCTGTTCAATGATTACAAGCCTGTGCCGCCGGGCGAGGTGCGCGATGCGTTGGTGGTGATGGCCAAGGAGGCGGGTGTACCCCCGGAGCGCATCTTCGTCTACGACGGCTCAAGGCAGTCGAACAACTTCACCGCCAACGTCGCGGGCCTCGGCGGCTCGGCGCGCATCGCGATCTCCGATGTCGCCTTCAAGGGTGCCTCGCTCGACGAGGTCAAAGCCGTCACCGGCCATGAGATCGGCCACTATGTGCTGGGCCATGTCTGGCGCGGCGTCATCGTCATCTCTGTGCTCGCGGTCGTGTTCTTCTTCCTCGCCGACCGGCTCTACCCGCGCTTCGCGCGCGCCTTCGGCAGCCGTGCCGCGCTCGCCGATCCCGTCGGCCTGCCGATACTGCTCTTCATCGTGGGTGTGCTGGGGCTGTTCGCGCAACCTGTGATGAACACGCTCAGCCGGATGGACGAGACCGAGTCCGACATGTATTCCTTGAAGACCGTGGGACTGCCCGACGCGCTGGCCTCGGCGCTGGTGAAGACAGCCGAGTACCGCGATCCGCGCCCCGGTGCGCTGCAGGAGATCCTGTTCTACACCCACCCGTCGGTCGAGCGGCGCGTGCGCCGCGCGATGGAGTGGAAGGCGGCGCAGGGCGGGGGCGGGTAGGGGCGTACGCATCGCCGTCCACGAAGCGGAGATCATCGAGCCGGGCGGTGAGTCGATGTGCACGGGCCTCCGTGCCGCTTTCCCGCCGTATCGAACCGTATCGCAGAGCGATGCCCCTCACCTTCGCTGCCCCCGCAGCAGACAGCCCCACAGCACATGGCCCACGTTCTCGAGGGCCGTTTTGTTTTCATCGCCTCCTTAAGCGACAACTTGCAGGGCGATCCACAAATACTGCTAAAGCGTCGGCAGCGCCCCCTTCCGTCCGGCGCCGCCTGCGCCGTGCGCCTGCACGGTGATATCCTGAAAATCCGACTCGATCCGGAGCCCTCCATGCGTCGTCCGATCAGGTTACTTTCCGTCCTCGTGCTCTGTGCGTTGGCCCCCGCGGTGTACGCAGACGGCTCCAACGCCGAGACGCTCCGCAAGCTGACCGCGCTCGGCGAGCGCGGCTCTGCCGCGGCGCAGTACAACGTCGGAATGTTCTACAACAACGGCATCGGCACCGCGGAGGATCCTCGCGCCGCGTTCGGTTGGTTCCAGCGCGCCGCCGCTGGCGGCGATGCGCTCGGCCACTACAAGGTCGGCTGCTACTACGCCGGGCAGTTTCCCGGCGCGGTCGAGGTGGACGAGGCCAAGGCGCTCGCCGCGAAGACGGTCGCCGCCGAGGCGGGCTACTCGCTCGCGCAGAGCGATGTCGGCAACAGCCATGCGCAGAAGGGCGACTGGCTGCAGGCCGTGAAGTGGTGGACGGCGGCGGCGGAGCAAGGTTACGCGCAGGCGGCCTACAACCTCTCGATGAGCTATCAGCGCGGACAGGGCGTCGCGAGGGACCCGGCGCAGGCTTTGAAGTACATGCTCATCACCGAACGGTCGACGCCCGAGGCGATGCGCCCACGGCTCGCCGCGACGCTGACCAAGGTCCGCAGCGAGGCCACCGCCGCGCAGGTCTCTCAGGCGGAGACCGCCGTGGCCGCGTGGAGCCCGAAGCCGACGCCGCTGACGCTGCGTGCGCGGAACGGCATCCGCGAGGTGCAGGAACTTCTGAGGTGACCGATGGCAGGAGCAACCGATATGTCAGACGATAAGACTCCGTCCGCAGATTCGTTCGCCGACAAGATCGGTCGGGTGTTGCCGTACATCTTCGTCATCGGGTTGCTGGTGATGTCGATGATCAGCAATCCGCTCTTCTCAGGCCGAGCGGCGGAGGATGCCAAGTCCTACACGGTGTACATGGTCGTGGGTATCCTCGGGCTGCTGCTCCATCTCGCCATCACGCGGCAACAGCAACGCATCGCCCGGCTTGAGCAGCGCCTCTCGGAGCTGACCGACCTCACCGATCCGCCGCGATGACCACCCGCGCTGACACCGTCCGATACATCTTCGATCAGGCGGGTCTCGGCAACCGGCTCACCTCGATGAAGATGTTCTGCGAGTACGCGCTCTATCTCGACGGCAAGGTCGTCGCGCGGCGCTGCTCGTGACGGCGCAGATGTTGCCGCCGCCCGAGCCGAAGAAGCGACCCCTGCGATGAAGACCTCGATCCGCGTCATGCTCGTCGGCATCGGCGCCCTCGCGCTGCTGAGCACAGTGCACTGGGCGCGGGAGCAGCAATTCGAAGGCCCGCCGCTGCTGCTCCATCTCCTTGGCGTGCTGCCGAGCTTCGCCGCTGCGATAGCCATCCCGTTCGTCGTGCTCGGCATGTGGCTCGAGTCTTCACCTGTGTCGTCGTACACGACACTCCGCAAGCGCTTCATATGGATCACGCTCGCCGCCGGCGTAGGTCTCATCTTGTGGGAGTTCGGCCAACAGTCGAGCCGCGCACTGTTCTTCGATCCCGATGACCTCATCGCCACGCTGGTCGGGCTCGTGGTGGGGTGGGCGATATTCGGGCTGATCAGCCGCGAGGACCGTTGATATCCATGGACATCACAGTACGCATCGACGACCTGTCCTCGCCCGTGGTGCAGGCGCTCGTGACGGAGCATCTCTCCGGCATGCACGCGAACTCACCGGCCTGTCATGTCAACGCGCTTGCCGTCGAGGGGCTGCGCCGGCCAGAGATCACCTTCTACACGGCGTGGCAGGGTGAGGTGCTCTGTGGCTGCGGTGCCATCAAGGCCCTGCCCGATGGCACAGGCGAGGTGAAGTCGATGCGCACGCGCGCTCCCTTCTTGCGGCGGGGCGTGGCGCAGGCGGTGCTCGACGAGATCCTGCGCACGGCCCGCTCGCGCGGCTATCCGGCGGTGTATCTCGAGACCGGCACCGGCGCGGCGTTCGACGCCGCCCACGCGCTCTACCTGCACAACGGGTTCGGGTGGTGCGGCGCCTTCGGCGACTACCAGGCCACCGAGTTCAACGTCTTCATGGTGAAGCGGCTGGACTGAGCGCCGTCGTTCAGCCGCCGCGGCGCGGCCGCCCGCCCGCACCCTCGCCGCGTCGTCCACCGCGGCCTTCCATCCCGCCGCGCTCGCCGCGACGCTCGCCCATGCGCTCACCCCCGCGTTCGCGCATGCGCTCGCGCATCTCTCCTCGGCGGGCCTCGACCTGCGTGCGCTGTTCTGGCGTGAGCACGGCATCGGTGCGGCTGCGGAATTTCTCCATCTCGGTGCGCATCTGGCCGCGCGTTTCCTGCAGCGTCTTGCGTGCGTCGGCGGTCCGGGTGTCGTAGTCGGGGTCGCCGGGCTTGGCGGAGTCCAGCGTCTGCTGGGTGGCACGCATCCTGTCGCGCAGCGGCTCGACGACGGCGCGGTGCTCGTCGGTCATCCCGCGCAGCTGTGTGCGCTGCGCTTCGGTGAGGTCGAGGCCCTCGAACATGCGCTCCGGGCCCATCGCACCGCCGCGGTCCATGCCGCGCATCGGGCGCTCCGGGGGTGACTGCGGCGCCTGCGGCTGCGACGGCGCAGCCTGGGTGTGGGAGTGCGACTGGGCGAGGGCGCTGCCGATCAGCGTGGTAGCGAGGGCGGCTGCGATCAGCGGTCTGCGGATGTTCATCTGCGGTCTCCGGTGGTCAGAGGACATTACAGCCATCTGACCACCGGAGCGCATCCGGATTCCACGCATACGCCGTCGCAGACGGCAAAGTTAGGACAAGAATTGCCAAGCCCGGCGGTGGGCCCGGGCGGTGTCATGTCGGATATCGTGTTCAGCGCTTGTCGCGTCGGTCGTCCCGGCGGTCATCGCGGCGATCTTCGCGACGGTCATCGCGGCGGTCGTTGCCGACGCCGCGGTCGCCGCGGTTGGCGCGCTTCTCCCCGACGGTACGCCGTTGGTCCGGGGTGAGCACCCCGTCGCGGCGATCACGGTGACGGTCGTTCTCCCGCTGCGCGTTGCGGCGCGCCTCTTCCACGCGGCCGCGCGCGGCCTCGTAGCCGGCATCGCCCGGCCGCAGCGCGTCGAGCGCGCGCTGTTCGATGCGGACGCGCTCCTCGAGGCGGTCCATGACGATGCGGTGCTCGTCGTCCATCGCACGCAGGCGTCCACGCTGCCCGTCGCTCAGGCCGATGCCGTCGTAGTCGCGGTCGTCCAAGACGCGGCGCTCGCGTTCCCGGTCGGCACCGGGGCGCGAGGCGGGTTGGGCATGGGCGACGGTCACGCCGAGCAGCGTACCGGCGAGGACGGCGGCGAGCAGGATCTTGCGGGTCATGGCGGGCTCCAGAGAAAGGATTCGATGGGGCGATGAGACCATCCCGACGGGCGCGGTGCTATCCGTTTCAGGTCGACTTGTCGCTGCCGGGGACGGGTGCGATGCTGCGCAGGAAATGACCGCCGGACTCCACACCTTCGACGCCGTGCTGCCGCACGGCATCACGCTCGCCTGCCGGAGCAATGTGCCGGGCGACGCTCCGGGTGCGGTGACAGGCGTGACGCCGCCGATCCCGCGCGTGCTGCTGCTGCACGGCTTCCCGGAAGGCGCGTTCGCCTGGGACGAGATCCTGGGACGGCTCGCCGGCAAGGCCGCCGCCGTCGCACCAGACCTGCGCGGCTTCGGCCGTTCGTCATCGCCCGCGGCGGTGGAGGCCTATCAGGCGCGTGCGCTCGTGCAGGACATCGTCGCGCTCATCGAGCGGCTGACCGGAAAGCCCGACGCGCCCATCGATCTGCTCGTCGCGCACGACTGGGGCGGCGCGGTGGCGTGGAACTTCGCGATGATGCGTCCCGACCTCTGCAAGCGGCTGATGATCCTCAACTCGCCGCACCCCGCCACTTTCCTTCGAGAGCTGCGCCGGAATCCGGTACAGCAGGACGCCAGCGCGTACATGAACTTCCTGTGCCGCCCCGACGCCGCCGCGCTGCTCGCGGCCGACGACTACGCGCGGCTCTGGCCGTTCTTCGAGAAGATGGGCGGCGGCGCAGGCTGGCTCACACCCGCGCTGCGCGATAAGTACCGCGCGCACTGGGCGCTGGGGCTCGAGGGCGGGCTCAACTATTACCGCGCCTCACCGATGCGGCCGGGCGTCGGTGAGATGGACATCCCCGACGAGCGCGTCACGGTGCGCGTGCCGACGACGGTGCTGTGGGGGGAGCGGGACCATGCGTTGCTGCCGGGCCTGCTCGACGGCCTCGAACGCTGGGTGCCGGACCTGCGCGTGGTGCGCGTGCCCGAGGCGAGCCACTGGATCGTGCACGAGCAGCCGGCGCTCGTCACCGACGAGATCCTGCGCGCGATCGCGCGTTAGCGCGCGTCGCGCCCGTCGCCGTTCTGTCTCAGCGCTCGATGCTGGCCATGCCGCGCTCGGTGTAGCGCGGGCCGCTCGCCGGCCCGATGGCGTCGAGCTCGGCGAGGTCGGTGGGCGTCAGCGTCAGGTGGACGGCGCCGGCGTTCACTTCGAGGTAGCTGCGGCGCTTGGTGCCCGGGATGGGCACCACGTCCGGGCCGCGCGCGAGCAGCCACGCGAGTGCGACCTGCGCGGGCTTGGCCTCGTGGCGCTCGGCGACGGCGTTGACGGCGTCGAGCAGCCGCTTGTTGTGGACGTAGTTTTCGCCCTGGAAACGCGGATCGTTGCGGCGGTAGTCGTCGGCCGGCAGCGTCGCGGGGTCGGGCAACTGGCCGCCCAGGAATCCGCGGCCGAGCGGCGAGTAGGGCACGATGCCGATGCCGAGCTCACGGCAGGTCTCGATGATGCTCGGTCCGCCGTCCGGCGCGCGCTGCTCCAGGTTGCGCTCCCAGATGGACCACTCGCTCTGCACCGCGCTGATGGGATGCACGGCGTGGGCGCGGCGGATCGTTTCGGCCGACATCTCGGAGAGGCCGAGGAACCGCACCTTGCCCGCCTTCACCTGCTCGGCCATCGCGCCGACGGTGTCTTCGATGGGTACCTCGCGATCGCGGCGGTGTTGGTACCAGAGGTCGATGTGGTCGGTATCGAGGCGCTGCAGGCAGCCGTCGAGCGCACGGCGCACATTCTCGGGCCGGCCGTCGACGCCTGCGATGCCGCCCTCCGGCGAGATCTTGAAGCCGAACTTGGTGGCGATCAGCGCGCGGTCACGACGACCTTCGAGCGCCTTGGCGAGCAGCGTCTCGTTGGCGTAGGGGCCGTAGATCTCGGCGGTGTCGAAGAGATCGATGCCGAGGTCGAGCGCGCGATGGATGGTCGCGATGCTCTCGGCCTCGTCCGTCGGGCCGTAGACCCCGGGCATGCCCATGAAGCCGGTCATCGCCATGGTGCCGAGGCCGATGGCCGGGACTTCGAGGCCTTGGCTGCCGAGCTTGCGCCGCTTCATGGTCAGACGCCTCCGAGGAAGTCCTGCTTGCCGAGCTCGACACCCGCCTGGCGCAACAGCGCGTACACGGTGGTGAGATGGAAGAAGAAGTTAGGCAGCGTCCAACGCTGGATGTAGGGCAGGCCGTCGATCTCGAGGGTGCGCGTGCGCAGCGGCACGGTGATGTGGCGCTGCTCCGTACCCGCGAGCTTCTCCGGCGTGACCGCTTCGAGCAGCGCGAGGGTGCGCGCGACGCGGCCGCGCAGGTCGGCGAGCGTCTTCTCATCGTCGGGGACCTTCGGGGGGTCGATGCCGGCGAGGCGATAGGCGCCGTTCTTGGCGAAGTCGCAGGTCAGCTGCACCTGGCGCGACAGCGCGAACATGTCGGGCGCGAGGCGCAGGCCCTCGATGACGCCGGCGTCGATCTTCTTGGCGGCGGCGAAGGCCTCGGCCTTCTCGAGCATCTTGTCGAGCTGCTGCAGCATGGGCACGAAGACGCCGACGGTCGCGGCGTGGACGGTCAATCCGCTCATCTCTTGGGCTCCTTGGGGTTCTCTTTGGCGCGTTGGTCGTCGATCCACTTCTTGGTGATGGTCCAGGTGGTGGCGTTCGGACGCGCATCGCCGAGCGGCGGCGGCGTCAGGTACTCGGGATAGCGCGTCTGCAGGATCTGCATGAGCTTCGGGGAGATCTGTGCACGGTCGAAGGTGGAGAAGCCCGTGGCGTTGAAGATCATCACACCTGGACGGTCGCCCATGCGCATCCAGGGCAAGAGCCCCGAGATGCGCTGCCATGAGATGCGCGAGGGGCCGATGCGCGGTCCCTTCGGGGCGATGAAGTCCGCAGCGGTGTAGAAGGTGTTGAAGATCTCCATCGCGTGGTACTTGCCGCCGATGTAGTCCTGGTAGGCGCCCGCGAGCGGGTTCTCGTAGAAGAGCGGCACTTCGCGCGAGGACACGAGCAGGTCGCCGTACTGGCGCAGCGTGACGCGGGCGGGCTTGCCGTCGGCGTCGCGTGCGAACGAGGGCGCGCGCATGTTCACCGGATCGTTGGCGACGTGGATGACCTCCACCGTCTCGCCGGTCCAAGGGTTCTTCCACCTGTCGATGATTTCGCCCGTCGTCGGGTCGAGGTAGACCATGATCTCGCGCGAGACGCTGCGGTAGCCCTCGCCGCGCACCGGGTCCTTGTGGCGCTCGCACTGGCGGGTGTTGATGCCGACGACATCGAAGATGTGGCGGTCCTTCTCGCCGGGGATGCGGCTGTACATGCGGCCTTCCCACATGCCGTAGCGGGTGACGCCCTGTTCCGTGGTGCCGCAGGTGAGTTTGGTGTTCCAGACGACGGCCGCATCGCCCTCGCGGGTGGCGGCCGGGCCGAGCAGGTCGTCGTCGGCGAGGGCGGGGGCGACCGTGAACGAGACCGTCAGTGCGAGGAGCGCGGACAGAGGAGGAGGTTTGCGCATGGCGGTGCTCCGCGGAAGGATGTGCGGCGATTCTACCCCTGCGACGCGACCTCCCTGCGGTCGGCCCGACGGTCCGTGCGCGACCGGGGCGTGATCAGTCCGCGACGAGCAGCTGCTTGGCGATCCGGGCGTGGATGCGGCCGACGAGACGCGCGAGGTGCAGCATCGCGGTGAGCAGCAGCGCGCCGATCACGAGGCTGGCGAGCCCGACGCCCAGAGCTTCGAGGCCGGTCAGCGGCGTGCCGTCCACGCTCGTATGCCAACCGTCCACCACCTCGAAGCCCAGCGCCTGCAGCAGGCCGACGATGCTGCCGCCGAGCAGACCGAGGCCGAGCGCCGCGAGCGTGATGGCGACGGTGAAGTACACCGTGCCGAGCGGCAGCATCAGCAGCTGATAGACGAGGGTGGTCCAGGTGCGCGTCGCGCGCAGCATCGCGCCGATGCGCGCGAGCAAGCCACCGGGTGCCGTGGGTGTCGCGCGACGCGGCATGCGTTCGCCGGTGAGGCCCTCGATGAGCCGCCCTTCGACGAGCGCGAGCACACGCGTGAAGCCGATGAAGGCGACGAAGAACGGGACGCCGATGATGAGGATGGCGAGGCCGAGCGACAGCGATACACCCGTCACCACCACCGTGAAGTAGAAGATGCCGGTGACGAGCGACAACAGCATGAAGACGAGCGAGGTCCAGCTGCGCGCGTCGCCCCAGATGCTGAAGAACCGGCGCAGCGCGCCGGGCGGTGACGCGGCTGCAGCGGCCGACGCGCCAGCCACCGCCGGGCGGGTCGGCGCGAAAGCGGCCTGGACGGTGCGCTCGGTCTCGCGGTAAGCGGCGGCGACATCTTCGGGCGAGCCGTAGCTGCCGGCGATCGCGCGCAGCACCGCTTCCTCGCTCTCGCCGGGACGCGCGGCGCACTCGGCGCGCAGATGCTCCTCGGCATCGCTCAAAGCGTCCTGGATCATCGCGCGGTCGGCACCCTCGAGCGCGCGACGCAACTGCGCGAGATAGTCGTCGATGCTACGAGGCGTGGTGTCGGCGGTCATGGCGTGGGATCCGTGGCTGAGGTTTCTGGAGAGGTGGGGCCGGTGAACTGATCGACGAAGTCGCGGGTGTCGCGCCACACGCTGCGCCAGCGTGCGAGCACGGCGCGGCCTTCGTCGGTGATGCGGTAGTAGCGGCGCGGCGGTCCGGAGTAGGACGGCACGATGCGGCTCGACAGCCAGCCCGAGGCGGCGAGCGAGCGCAGCACCGGGTAGATGGTGCCTTCCTTGAAGAGCGCCTCACCGTCACGGACGCGCTGCAGGCGCTTGGCGATGTCGTAGCCGTAGAGGTCTTCGTCGGTTTCGGCGAGCACGCCGAGCAGCACCAACGCCACGAGCCCGGCGTTCAGGTCGCGCTGGAACTTGCGGGAGATGTCGTCGGTACCGGGAGCGTCCATGGTTGGTACTGTAAATCATGCAATACTGTAAGTCAAGTAGTAAAGAGGAGGTCCCATAAAGCCGGGGGATTTTTATCTAATCGACTGTTTTTGGTGGTATTTAAGTATGGTGACTGCCTCATTCCCCGGGAGCCCGCTCTATTTCCTCGGTTGGGCCGCTCTGGTGCTCATCACGCTCGCTTTGCTGCCGCTCGGCCATATGCAGCGCAAGATGCTGCGCGAGGGCCGGCTCTCATCGCTCTCGATGCCGCGGGCCGGCGCCTATCGCAGCGCCGTCCTGCAGTGGTCGGTGCTGGGCGCGCTCGCGCTGTGGCTCGTGCAGCAGAACCCGTCGCCGTTCGGGGCATCGGCTTACGCCTGGCCGGACGGCGCCGCCGGACTGCTGGCGTTCGTGGTGGTCGCTGCGGTGATGCTCGGTCTGTCGCGGTGGCAGCGGCGACTGCACCAGAGCGCCCGTGAGCGAGCGTGGCTGCGGTCGGTCTACCGCTACGGCGCGAGCCTGATCGCCCCGCGCGACGCCCGCGAACTTGCGCAGTTCCGGATGATGGCGGTGCTGACCTCCTCGGCCGAGGAGATCACCTACCGCCTCGCGGTGCCGGGCGGTTTCGCGCTGCTGCTCGGCGGCGGTGAAGCGGCGGCATGGCCGGCTGCGGTGCTGTCGGCGCTGTTGTTCGGCATCGCCCACGCCTGGCAAGGCGGCTGGATGATGTTCTGGACCACGGTGTTCGGTCTTGTCGCCGCCGCGCTGATGCTCGGCACAGGCAGCATCTGGCCTGCGGTCGCGCTGCACATCGGCTGGAACCTCATCGTCGGCGGCATGATGCACACGGTGTATGGTCGCCACATGCTCCGTGCACGAGGGGAACGGTCATGACGGCGATCGGCATCAGGCGGGTGCTCGTACGATCCACGCGATCCGCGGCGCTAGCGCTGCTCGCCGTCGGTGCGCTGTGCGCCGCACCGCTGCCCGCGCAGGAGAGCCGCGACTGGAAGAAAGAGCCTTGGTACGACCCGGCGCTCTATCCGGACGCGCCGCCCATCCGCGAAGGGACCTGGAGCCAGAAGCCGCTGCAGGGCCGCTTGCTGCGCGTGAAACGGCCGCTGCTCATCGTGCGCGACCTCGAGCGGTCGGTGCGCTTCTATGCGGATGTGATCGGCTTGGAGCTCTACTCGGTGGAACCCTACTACAACCGCGACCCGAAATCTTTGGGCTACGAGATGTTCGGCATCCCGGCGGGTGCGCGCAAGCGCATGGCGATGTTCAACACCTCGGACGAGGTGCGCGGCCTGACGCTGCAGGAGGTCAAGGACATGGAGGTCGCCTTCACGCAGCGTCCGCGCGCGTTCACGGTGCTGTTCGAGACCGACGATCTGCTCGGCATCCGCCGCCGCGCGAAGGACGCGGGGTTCCGCGTGGTCGAGCCCTCGCTCGACGAGATCCCGGCCACCGACACCACGCCGCGGCTGCGCTTCATGGAGCTCGCGGTGATCGACCCCGATGACCATGCGGTGGCGTTCTTCCAGTACTTCGACGGCGACGCCGAGTGGCAGGAAGCGCAGCGTGTCTTCCGCGAGCTGAAGGCCACGAAGTGAGCGCGGTCGACGCAGGCGCGTCGGTCTCGGGCGACGCCACCGTCACCAGTTGACGTTCTTCGGGTCGTTGAGCCAGCGGCCGGCTTCGCGCAGGTCGGCGGGCAGCTTGCCCGCGAACTTGTTGGGCGGGTACTTGCGCACATGCTGCGCGTAGACGGGCGCATAGAGCTCCCAGGCGAAATCAGGCGGCTTGTGGGTCGCGCGGAACGCCTTGATGGGGATGTTGGTCGCCACCAGCTGCTCGAACTCGTTGCGCGCCATCGCGATCGGGTTGCCGGTGGGGTCGTAGACGGCGCTGCCCCCAGAACCGCCCGGCTCCTCGAAGAACTGGTTGCCGGGCGACACCGCGTTGTTGCACACGGCGGTGTAGACGCGGTTGGTCACGGCGGTGGCCTGGATATCGGCGGGGATGAAGCTGCCGGTCGCGGTGCGCAGCAGGATCTCGGCGCCCTTCAGCGCCATCGCACGGAAGAGCTCCGGCTCGCGCTGCATCGCGCCGGTGCTGATGTTGCCGACGGGCGTACGCGTCACCGGGATCACGGCGTCGGCGCCGTACATCTCGATGTAGCGGTCGAGGTTGTTGTAGATGGTGCTGGTCATGAGCTCGATCGGCGCCTGACCGATGCGGAACACGCCCATGATGTTGCGCACCTTCCAGTGCTTGTCGAGGATGCGGCCGTCCGGCCCGATGATCGTCGTGATCGACAGCACATGGTCGGGCCAATCCTTGTCGCGGACATACGAGCCGAACACGATGTAGCAGCCGTACTTGCGCGCGGCGACGCCGAGCGCCTCGGTCTCAGGCCCCGGCAGTTCGATCGACAGCCGCAGGATGTCCTTGCGGTCCCAGTCGTAGCTGAAGCCGGTGATCGGGAATTCATGGAAGAAGAGGATGTCCGACGGCGGGTTCCACTCCTGCGCGTTGGCGATCAGCTTCAGCATGTGGTCGAGGTTCTCGCGGCGGCCCTTCTCGGGGCTCGCGGCGTCGACCGGCCGCACGCGCGTCTGCATCACGCCGAGGCGGATCATGTCCTTGGCGAGCGGCACGGTGGCGTAGCTGCCGTTGCGGCTGACGGCGAGCGCATCCGGGCCCTTGCCCATCGCCGCTTCGGCGGTGGGCGTGGTGACCGCGGTCGTCGCTGCACCGAGGGCGAGCCCGGCGCCTGTGAGGAATCCGCGGCGCGAGAGCTCCTCGCTCAGCGTCGTTCGGCCGTCGGGGGTGGTGATGCGGGGCTTACGTGGCATGGGCGTCTCCTCCTGGTCGGAATCCCGACCCGACCCGAGCAGTGTAGGCCAGGTGGTCGAGCCGGGTGACCGCCGGGCGGAACCTCGGCGCGGCGCGGTGGGGTAGCGCCACGGCTTGGCTTTTTTGCCTCGCCGGTGCAACAATAACCGCTCTATTCAGATCCGAGGGCTCACCGGTGTCTCAAATGTGGACTGCAGCCCGTATGGCCATCTTCGCCAAGGTGGTCGATCTCAACGGCTTCACGGCCGCCGCTCGGGCGCTAAAGGTGCCCAAGGCCGGTATCAGCCGGGCGGTCTCGGAACTGGAGGCGGAACTCGGTCTGTCGCTCATGACCCGCACCACGCGGCGGCTGACGCTGACGCCGGTGGGGGAGCAACTGCTGCCGTTGTGCCGTTCGATCCTCGAGGCCACCGAGCAGGTACGGCAACGAGCCGTCGAGCTTGGCGTGACCCGCGAGGGGCCGCTGCGGGTGCTCGCCGACGCCACCTACGGTCGTGTGCTGCTCGCGCCCTTGGTGCCGCGGTTCCTGGAGCGCCATCCGCACATCCCGTTGGAGGTCGAACTCGGCGAGGTCGGCCCGGAAGCGCTCGCGACCTGTGATGTGGTGCTGCGCGCCGCGGAACCGCCGCCGCCCGCCGCCGAGGGCGCGCTGCCCGACACGGTCTGCCGCGTGCTCGGCACGCCGCCCGCCATCCTCTGTGCGACACCCGCATATCTGCAGAAGGCCGGCATCCCCGGGGCGCCGGAGGACCTGGACCGCTTCGAGCTGCTGACGCCGGAGTCGGCGGCAGGTCCCTTGGTCGTGCTGCGGCTCGCCCACGGCAACCGGCGGGCCGAGATCACCGTTCGACCGAAGCTGGCGGTCAACGACCCTGCATTGCTGCACGCCTCGGTGGCGGCGGGACTGGGTATCGGTCTGCTGCCCGAATTTCTGTGCCGCGCCGGGCTGATGGCGCAGAAGCTCAAACGCGTGCTGCCCGACTGGGAGCTGCCCCCTCAGGCGCCGCTCTGTGCGATGTTCCCGGCGACCCTTGCGGAAGACGTCCGGCTCAAGGCCTTCGTCGAATTCGTCGCCGCGAACCTGGTGCCGGCGCTCGCCGGGCAGCCGGTGCCGGCGCAGAGCGCGCCTGCGCCGACCGCGTAGACCCGACCGCACGGGTCCGACCGTCAGGCTAAAATCGGGCCATGTACCGCGCACCGCTCAAGGACCTCGACTTCGACCTCCGCGAACTCATCGGCGAGACCGCCCTGCAGGGCTGTCCCGCGTACGCGGATTATTCTTTGGACACCGCCGGCGCCGTGCTCGGCGAGGCGGCCAGGTTCGCCGAGACCGTGCTCGACCCGCTCTACAAGTCCTTCGATCGCGACGGCGCGCGTTGGACGCCGGAAGGCGTGCGCGCGCCGAAGGGCTTCAAGGCGGCCTACGACCAATATGTCGCGGGCGGCTGGCCCGCGCTGCGCGCCGCGCCCGAGCACGGCGGTCAGGGCATGCCCTGCGTGCTCGGCGTCGCCGTCGAGGAGTTCTGGGCGGCCTCGAACCTCTCCTTCAAGCTCTGCCCGATGCTGACGCAGGGCGCGGTCGAGGCGTTCGAGCGCTTCGGCACGCCGCAGCAGAATGCGCTGTTCCTCGAGAAGATGGTGAGCGGCGAGTGGACCGGTACCATGAACCTCACAGAGCCGCAGGCCGGCTCCGACCTCGCCGCCGTCCGCACCCGTGCGGCCCCGGACGGCGACCGTTACCGGATCTTCGGTCAGAAGATCTTCATCACCTGGGGCGAGCACGATCTCACGCCCAACACCGTCCACATGGTGCTGGCGCGCATCGACGGCGCGCCGCCGGGTGTGCGCGGCATCTCGATGTTCATCGTGCCGAAGGTGCTGGTGGGCGATGACGGTGCGCTCGGCGCGCGCAACGATGTGCACGCCATCTCCATCGAGCACAAGCTCGGCATCCACGGCAGTCCGACCTGCGTCATGGCCTACGGCCAGAAGGAAGGCGCGATCGGCTATCTGGTGGGCGAGGCGAACCGCGGCCTCGAGTACATGTTCGTCATGATGAACGCGGCGCGGCTGTCCGTCGGTCTCGAGGGCTATGCGGTCGCCGAGCGCGCGTTCCAGCAGGCTTCGCAATGGGCGCGCACGCGCGTGCAGGGCAAGCCGGTCGGAGCCTCCGTCGGCGCCTCGGCGGCCGCGCCTGCGACGATCATCCACCACCCCGACGTCAAGCGCATGCTGCTGACCATGAAGTCGCAGATCGAGGCGCTGCGCGCGACGGCGCTGTATGCGGCGTTGCAGCTCGACCTCGGCGCGCGCCATGCGGATGAGGCGACACGCGCGGCCGCGCAGGTCCGCGGCGACCTGCTGATCCCGGTGGTCAAGGCCTGCAGCACCGAGTCCGGCATCGAGCTCGCCTCGCTCGGCCTGCAGGTGCACGGCGGCATGGGCTTCATCGAGGAGACGGGAGCCGCGCAGCCCTACCGCGATGTGCGCATCACCACCATCTACGAAGGCACCACCGCCATCCAGGCCAATGATTTCATCGGTCGCAAGATCGCGCGCGACGGCGGCGCCGCGCTGGCGGCGCTGCTCGCCGACGCCGATCGCGAGCTCGCGGCGCTCGACGCCGCGGGCACGCCGCACGCCGCGGCGGTGGCCGCTGCGCGTGACGCCGCACGCGAGGCCGTGGCGGCGCTCGCCGGCGCGGGTCGGAGCGTGCTGACCGCGTGGGTGCAGGGGCCGGAGCGCGCGTTCGCGGTCTCCGTGCCGCTGCTGCGGATGACAGGCCATGTGCTCGGCGGTTGGCTGCTCGCGAAGTCCGCCGCGATCGCCGCGAAGCGGCTCGCGGCGGGCGATACCGACGCGGACTTCCTGCGCGGCAAGATCGCCTCGGCGCAGTTCTATGCGGCGCATGTGCTGCCGCAGGCGCATGCGCTCGCGCGCGTGGTGGAAGGCGGTGCGTCGAGCGTGCTCGATGTCGACGCCGCGGTCATCTGAGATGGGTGTCGGCGGCCGTCCCGCCTCGGCCGTGGCCGCGGTGTTCCCGCTCGCGATGGTCCTTTACGCGGTGCTGGCGTCTGCGGTGCCGGCGCCGGTCGCCCGTGCCGATGTCATCCCACCCGGCGTGCGCGAGGCCGAGCAACGGCTGCGCGACAACCCCAAGACCTTCGACCGAGCCGACCAGTTCTGCGCCAAGCGCAGCGTCGGCGCCGCCTGCACCCTGCCGGGCGATGCGCTCGCGGGCGGCGGCGCCGGGATCTGCCGCAACGGACTCGACGCCTCACGCACGCAGATCGACCTGCGCTGCGAGCGCACTGCGAAGGTGACCATAGATCGTGGACTGCCCGCGGGCGGATTCTCGCTGCCGGCGTACTTCTGCGAGGTGCCGGAGGGCGCTGCGGTGGCACGCGAGCGCGGCTACGGCTGCAAGCCGCCGACGGAGCTGCCGCACGACCGGTTCTGCGCGGGTCGTGGTGCCGGTGCCGCTTGCGAGGCCGCGTTGACGGTCGACGGGAAGCCGGTGCGCAACGCGGGTGTCTGCGCGCGCGTCACCGAGTCCGCACCGCGGTTCTACTTCCGTGGTTGGCAGGTTGCGACGCGAGATGTGCTGCAGTGCATCTCGGCGAAGCCTGTGGTGCGCGACCTCAAGCCGGTCTCCTGGTGGCAGAAAGTCCGGCAGTGACGCGGCGTCCCTGAGGCCGCGGGACCGATGGGTCAGGGCGCTGCACTCGTCTTGACGCTCGTCGTCGAGTGTCTCGTCGTCGTGGTGCTGCTGCGGCCTTCCGTCATCGGGATGTCGCGGATCATCGCCGCTGCAGCCGCCGCATCGCTGCTTACACATCCGTTCGCTTGGCGCGCCGCCGCCGCGCTGTCGCCCGATGGATATGCCCAAGGCGTCGCGATCATCGAGGTGGCGGTCGTGCTGGTCGAAGCCGCGGTGCTGCGTCTGCTGCTGCCCGTCGATGCGCGGCGCGCGTTCGTCATCGCGACGATCGCCAACCTCGTCTCGTTCACCGCAGGTCTCGCGCTGATGGCGCCGGTGCCGCTCTACATCGTCGCGCTCGCGCTGTTCGGGCTGCCGCATGTGGTCTGGGAGATGGCCTTCGTGAAGAGCCGCTATGGCGCGCGTTGGCCGCTGCGGTGGTGGCATGCGCTGTGGGCGGTGCTGGCGCTGCAGGCGCTGATGCGCGCCGCGGCTGCGGTCGGGTGGGTGTCGCCGCTGTGGGTCGCCGCCTCCGACATCGCGACGCTGGCGCTGATCGGCGCGATCGTCGTCTGCGCACCGCGTGGCACGGGCATCGCAGCGCGTGTCGTCGGCGCGGCAGGTTCGCTGGCGCTGGCGGGGCTGCTCGCAGCGGGTGAACCGGTCGTCGCGCTGCTCTGGCTTTCGCTGCTCCACAACTTCACGCCGTTGCTATTGGCTTGGGACCTCGCCCGTGAGGATGCCACGCAGCGCGCGGTCGCGTGGGGCGTCACGGCTCTGATGGCGCTGCCGGTGCTGGTGGTCGTCGGCGCGATCGGCTCACCCGGTCTCGCGGCCTGGATAGCGACCGCGCAGGGCGGCGCGTCCGGGACAGCGCCGCTCGCTTCGCAACTGCCGTTCGGGGCGACGCCTGCGCTGCTGCCGGCGTTGCTCACCGCACTGGTGCTGGCGCAGTGCGCGCACTATCTCAGCGTGATCCACCTCTTGCCGCAGGCCGAGGCGCGCCGCAGCGGCCGGCCGCCGTTGCCGCAGAGAGCACGATCGCTCGCTCTGCTCGCCAGCGCGGTGATGGCGGCGTTCTTCTTGATCGACCACGCCGAGGCGCGCGAGTGGTACGCGGTCGCCGCAGGCGCGCACGCATGGCTCGAGTGGCCGGTGTTGCTGATGGCCTGGCTCGGCGGCGGTGCGCTACTTGCGCAGGCTGGCGAAGGCCTCGAGCGCGGCCACGCGTGATGCTTTGAGATCGACGATCGGCGCGGGGTAGCGGTCGCGTGCCCCACCGGGCGCCGCGATGGTCGCAGGGCCGACCGTCGACGGCGGCATCGCCTCCGGCACCCAGCGTCGACGATATCCGCCTTCCGGATCGAACTTCTCCGCCTGGCTCTCCGGGTTGAACACGCGGAAGTAGGGCGCGGCATCGGCGCCGCAGCCCGCGCACCACTGCCAGCCGAGCGTGTTGCTCGCGAGGTCGGCGTCGACCAGCGTGTCCCAGAACCAGCGGGCGCCCTCGAGCCAGTGCAGGCGCAGGTTCTTGACCAGGAACGAGCCGACCACCATGCGCACGCGGTTGTGCATCCAGCCGGTGTGCCACAGCTCCCGCATCCCGGCATCGACCATCGGCACGCCGGTGAGGCCGCGCTGCCAGGCGTGCAGATGCGCGGCGTCGGTGCGCCAAGGGAAGCGCAGGAAGTCGCTGCGCAGCGGCGCATCGGTGGTCTGCGGGAAGTGCCACAGCAGATGGTGCGCGAACTCGCGCCAACCGATCTCGGCCATGAACTGACTGGTGCGCCACTTCGGCGCTGCGTGCCACACCTGCCGCGGCGAGATCTCGCCGAAGTGCAGATGCGGCGACAGGCGCGAGGTGCCATGCTCGGCCGGGAAGTTGCGGCGGTCGCCGTAGCCTTTCACCGGTCCTTCGAGGAAGCTGTCGAGGTTGGCCGCTGCCCCGGCCTCACCCGGCCGCCAAGCCTCCGCGAAGCCTCCGTCCCAGGCGATCTTCGGCAGCAGGTCGAGCGCGTCGAGCGCGAGCGTCTTCGGCCACTTCGCGGGTGCGGCGATGCTGTGCGGTGCGGGCGTGGGCTTGCCGGGATCGAGGTCCGCGGACGCCCGGCGCCAATACGGGGTGAACACCTGGAAAGGCTTGCCGCTCAGGTTCTGCACATCCCAGGGCTCGACCAGCAGCGCGGCGTTGAAGCTGCGCGCCTCGATGCCTTCTGCACGCAGGGTGTCCTTGATGATGCGGTCGCGTGCGACCACGGCAGGCTCGTAGCGACGGCTCCAATGGACCGCGGTGGCGCCGGTCTCGCGCAGCAGCGCGCGCAACACCTCCAGCGTCGAATCCGCGCCGGCCGTGCCGTCTGCACCGACGGCGCGGATCACCAGGCGCGAACCGCGGGCCTCGAGGTCGCGCTGCAGCGCCGTCAAAGAATGATGCAGCCACCAGCGCGAGGCGGCGCCGGGCGCCCACGGGGCTTCCTCGTCGGGCGCCCAGATGAAGACGGGGATGACCGGCGCGCCGCGCGCGATGGCCGCCTGCAGCGCGGGATGGTCGGCGAGCCGCAGGTCCTGCCGCAGCCAGAGCAGGGTCGCGCTCATGCCGTGTACTCCTTGATGACCTTGGCGACCGCGGCCAACGCCGCGCCGCGCGGGCTGCTCTTGCGCCAGACCGCGCCGATGTGCCGCACCGGCACGGGCTTCGAGAACGGCCGGATGGCGACGCCCTTCGACTGCGCATAGGAACCGCGCGTCGCGAACTCGGGCAGCAGCGTGATGCCGGCGTCCGCCGCGACCATCTGCCGCAGCGTCTCGAGGCTGGTGCCGCGGAAGTCCTGCTTCTCGCTGATGGGGATGCGGCTGCAGACCTCCAGCGCCTGATCGCGCAGGCAATGGCCCTCCTCGAGCAGCAGCAAGGTGGCGCCGCGCAGGTCCTCGGCACGCAGCTGCTTGCGCTCGGCGAGCGGATGCGCGGTGGGCATGGCGACGACGAACGGTTCGTCGTAGAGCGGTTCGGCGTGCAGACCGTCGAGCTCGACGGGCAGGGCGAGCACGCCCATGTCGATGTCGCCGGCGCGCAGCCGTTCCAGCATCGGCTCGGTCTGGTGTTCGTGCAGCATCAGCTCGAGCCGCGGCAGCGCCTTGTGCAGGCGCTGCGCGACGAAGGGAAGCAGGTAGGGGCCGATGGTCGGCAGGAAGGCGATGCGCAGTCTGCCGGCGAGCGGGTCACGGTGGCTGCGCGCGATCTCGACCACCTCGTCGCTTGCTTCGACGATGCGGCGCGCCCTGGCGACCACCTCGACGCCTGCGGGTGTGAGCAGCGCCTGCCGCGGCTGCCGCTCGACCAGGTCGACCCCGAGGTACTCCTCGAGCTTGCGCAGCTGGGCCGAGAGGGTGGGCTGGCTGACGAAGCAGCGCGCCGCCGCCTTGCCGAAGTGGCCGGTGTCCGCCACGGCGACGAGGTAACGCAGGTCCTTGAGCTTGATGTCGGCCACGGAGCCTCCTTGCCGCCGGATCGGGGGCGCGATGCGCCCGGATGCCCATACAGGACATCTATCGAAATCATCGCATCAATCGACCGCAGAGTCGAGGCTGCGGGGCATGCGGCCTGACCTGCAGGTCCTGTGGATTGGTATCCTGACCCTAGTACTTCTCCGTGACCTCCGGGAGCGATCCGAGATGTCTTCCCGTTTCGAAAGAACTGCGTATGTCGTCATCTGCCGCGACGGTCCGAAGGGCGCGCTGGTGCGCGCCGAACACACGGCGGACCACATGGCCTACATCGAGACCGTGCTCGACGAGTTGAACGTTGCCGGGCCGCTCTACGACGACGGCGGCCAGAAGCCCGTGGGCAGCCTCTATTGCCTCGCCACCAGAAGCCTCGCGCGCGCCCGCGAGATCATCGAGAAGGACCCGTATTTCGTGCACGGCGCCTTCGCCTCGGTGGACTACTTCCCGCATCTGCCGGCCGCCGGCAAGTACATCGGCGGCAAGATCTGGTGAACTGACCTGCCGCACCGTTCTGGTGCGCCCGCGTCGTCCCGATGGACCGGCCCGGCTCGGTTATCATCGACCGGGGAGGGATCATGGCGGTGACGCGTATCTTTGACGAGATGCATGCCGACGGCGGGTCGGTCCGCCCGCATTACCGCACCTATGCGTCCTGGCTCGCGGAGGTCCCGTCGGAGCGCATCCGCGAGAAGCGGGCGGAGGCAGACCTGCTGTTCCGCCGCGCCGGCATCACCTTCGCGGTGTACGGCGACGAGACCGGCACCGAGCGTCTGATCCCCTTCGACATCGTGCCGCGCATCATCCCGTCCGCCGAATGGGAGATGCTGCAACGCGGCCTGCGCCAGCGCGTCACCGCGCTCAACGCCTTCCTGCACGACATCTACCACGACCAGGAGATCCTGCGCGCCGGCCGCATCCCCGCCGAGCAGATCCTCTGCAACACCCAGTACCGTCCCGAGATGCAGGGCATCGATCTGCCGATGGATGTCTACGCCCACATCGCCGGCGTCGATCTGGTGCGCGCGGGCGAGGGCGAGTACTTCGTGCTCGAGGACAACCTGCGCGTGCCCTCTGGCGTGTCCTACATGCTCGAGGACCGCAAGGCGATGATGCGGCTCTTCCCCGAGCTCTTCGCGCGCTGTCCCGTGTCGCCGGTCGAGCACTATCCGGACCTGCTGCTCGAGACGCTGCGCAGCGTCGCACCCACGGGAGTGCGCGACCCCACCGTCGTGCTGCTGACCCCGGGCGCGCACAACAGCGCGTACTTCGAGCACGCCTTCCTCGCGCAGCAGATGGGCATCGAGCTCGTCGAGGGGCAGGACCTGATCGTCGACGACGGCGTCGTCTCGATGCGCACCACGCAGGGTCCGCGGCGGGTGGATGTCATCTACCGCCGCATCGACGACGATTTCCTCGATCCGCTCGCGTTCCGTCCCGACTCCATGCTCGGCGTGCCCGGGCTGCTCGCCGCCTATCGCGAGGGCAGCGTCACGGTCTGCAACGCCGTGGGCACCGGCATCGCCGACGACAAGTCCACCTACCCCTATGTGCCGGAGATGATCCGGTTCTACCTCGGCGAGGAGCCGGTGCTCGCCAACGTGCCCACCTTCGTGCTGCGGCGGGAGGAGGATCTCGCCTACACGCTGGCGCACCTCGACGAACTCGTCGTCAAGGAGGTGCACGGCGCCGGCGGCTACGGGATGCTGATCGGGCCGCGCGCTTCGCGCGCCGAGATCGACGCCTTCCGCGACCGCATCCTCTCCGACCCCTCGCGCTACATCGCGCAACCGACGCTCGCGCTGTCGAGCTGTCCGACCTTCGTCGAGGCGGGTCTCGCTCCGCGCCATGTCGATCTGCGGCCGTTCGTGCTCTCCGGCCGGGATGTGGTGATGGTGCCGGGCGGCCTGACGCGCGTCGCGTTGCGCGAAGGTTCGCTGGTCGTGAACTCCTCGCAGGGCGGCGGCACCAAGGACACCTGGGTGCTCGAGGCGAGGGACGACGGATGTTGAGCCGTGTCGCCGACCACCTGTACTGGATGGCACGCTACACGGAGCGCGCCGAGAACCTCGCGCGCATGCTCGATGTGAACTGCCGCATGACGCTGCTGCGCAGCGACGAGGACGCGGTGCGGCGACGGTGGAGCTCCACGCTCGAGACCGTCGGCCAGCTCGAGCCGTTCCTCGCCGCGCGCGGGGCGGTGACGCAGGCCGCGGCCATCGAGTGGCTGTCCTTCGAGCGCGGCAACCCGGGCAGCATCGGCCTGTGCCTCGGATTGGCGCGGGAGAACGCGCACGCCGTACGCGGCACGCTGACCTCCGAGGCCTGGGAGACGCTGAACGCGACCTGGCTGGAGTTCCGGCGCTTCCGACCGGGCGCGGTCGCGCAGGGCGCCGCCGGGGATTTCTTCGAGTGGGTGAAGTTCCGGTCGCACCTCGCGCGCGGCGTCATCCAGGGGACGATGCTCGCCGACGATGCGCTCGAGTTCACCTGGCTCGGCACCTATCTCGAGCGCGCCGACAACACGGCGCGCATCCTCGATGCACGCTTCCTGCTGCTCGCCGAGGACGCCGCGCGCGCCGACGAGGCGGGCGACTACTACGAATGGAGCGCGCTGCTGCGCTCGGTGTCGGCTTTCGAGATCTACCGCAAGGTGTACCGCGACCTGATCACGCCGCGCCGCGTGGCCGAGCTGCTGGTGCTGCGCGAGGCGATGCCGCGGTCGCTGCGGCACTGCATGGCGCGCGTGCACGGCACGCTGGCACGCGTCGCCAACGACCGTTCCGCCGAGACGCTGCGGCGCGCGGGCGAGCTGCACGCCGGGCTGCAGTACGGCCGCATCGACGACGCCTTCGCGCGCGGGCTGCGCGATTACCTGTCGCGGTTCCTGGTGGACACCTCGCGGCTCGGCGCGCGCATCGCCGACGACTTCCTCGTGTCGGAGGCCTGACGGGCATGCTGCTGCACATCCGCCACGAGACCGTGTACCGCTACGACCGGCCGGCGCGCCACAGCGTGCAGAGCCTGCGCCTGACGCCTCGCACCGAGGCCGGTCAGCGTGTGCTGTCCTGGGACCTGCAGGCGCCGGGCCGGCAGACGCAGCAGCTGGACGCGCACGGCAACATCATGCATCTGCTCACGCTCGACGAACCGCACGAGGAGATCCGCATCGCCGTCGCCGGCGTGGTGGAGACCGAGGCGGTGGTCGGCGCCGTGAGCGGCGACCGCGGCCGGCTCTCGCCGTTGGTGTACCTGCCGGAGACGCGGCTCACGACCGCCGACGAGGCCTTGCGGGATTTCGCGCGGCGCCATGGGTCGCGTACGCCCGACCGCGACGATGTGCTGCGCTTGGCGCAGGCCGTCCGCGAGGCGATGGACTATGTACCGGGGGTCACCGCGGTCTCGGACACCGCTGCGCATGCCTTCGCGCTCGGGCGCGGGGTGTGCCAGGATCATGCGCAGGTGATGCTCGCGTGCTGCCGCGCGCTCGGCGTCCCGGCGCGCTATGTCAGCGGCTATCTGCTGACCGATCGTGATGACCACATCGCGAGCCACGCCTGGGTCGATGTGTGGCTGGCGTCCGAGGCCTGTTGGCATGCGTTCGATGTCACGAACGGCAGGCCGGGCGGGGCGCACCACTGCCGGATCGCGGTGGGCCGCGACTATCTCGACGCTTGTCCGGTGCGCGGCGTGCGCCGTGGAGGCGGGGCCGAGACCATGGAGGCGAGCGTCGCGGTCTCCGCAGGGCCGGACGCGGGTCGCCGCACCGCGGCGGGTCGCCCGCGGCTGCTGCAGCAGCGGCAGGCCCAGCAGTAGAATCGCGGCATGACCTACTGCGTCGCGACCCTGCTCGACACCGGCATGGTGTTCCTCGCCGATTCCCGCACCAACGCGGGCGTCGACCATGTCAACACCTTCCGCAAGATGCATGTCTTCGAGCGGGCGGGCGACCGCGTGCTCGTGCTGATGACGGCGGGCAACCTCGCCGTATCGCAGGCGGTGGTGCACCTGCTGCACGAGGCCGCGGTCGATCCCCACGCCGACAGCGTCTACACGGCGCCCAACATGTTCGAGGCGGCGGTGCTGGTCGGCGAAGCGCTGCGCGTCGTCCACCAGCGCGATGCGGCGGCCTTCAAGGAGCACGGCATCGAATTCAACGCTTCGTTCATCATCGGCGGGCAGATCCGCGGTGAGCTGCCGCGGCTCTTCAACATCTACGCGGCCGGCAACTTCATCGAGGCCACCGACGACACGCCGTACTTCCAGATCGGCGAGTCGAAGTACGGCAAGCCCATCCTCGATCGGGTGATCACCCGCTCGACGAGCCTAGCCGAGGCGACCAAATGCGCGCTCATCTCGATGGATTCGACGATCCGCTCCAACCTCAGCGTCGGGGCGCCGCTGGACCTCGTGTGCCTGCGGCGTGATGCGCTGCGCGTGCTGACCCATCGTCGCATCGACGCGGACGACGACTACTTCCGGATGATCCGTTCGGCGTGGGGCGAGAGCCTGCGGCACGCCTTCCACGCGCTGCCGAACCCGACGATCTGAGGGTCGGCGGCGCCGGCTTCAGCCGCTGCCGGTGGCGCCCGCCGCGGTGCCCGGCGTGGGGTCCGTCGCGGGGCCGGTCTCGACCTCGCCCGGCGACTGGCCCTTGCCGCCCAGCATCCGGTCGACGAGCCGCGATGTGTACTGTCCCGGACGCGTGCGCCGCGCGACCAGCGAATACACCGCCGGCACCACGAACAGCGTCAGCAGCACCGACAGCAGCGTGCCGTAGAACACCACGACGCCGATCGGCTCGCGCTGCTCGGCGCCGGCGCCGGTGGCGAACAGGAACGGGATCGCGCCGAACGCCGTGCAGAGGCTCGTCATCAGCACCGGCCGCAGGCGCACCACCGACGCCTCGAGGATCGCCTCGCTGAACTCCACGCCGCGGTCGCGCAGCTGGTTCGCGAACTCGACGATCAGCACGCCGTTCTTGGCGGCGATGCCGATCAGCATGATCACCGCGATCTGGCTGAAGATGTTGATGCTCATGCCGTGCAGCTGCAGACCGAACACCGCGCCGAGCAACGCGGTCGGCACCGTCACCATGATGATGGCCGGGTGCACGAAGCTCTCGAACTGCGCCGCCAGCACCAGGAACACGATGATCACGGCGAACAGCAGCAGCGTCCACATCTGGCCGCCGCTGCGCACATAGTCGGCGGAGTCGCCATCCCACATCAGCGTCGCGCCCGCGGGCAGCTCACGCTCGACGGTGTCCTCGAACCACTTGATCGCCTCGCCCATCGAGTAGCCCTCGGCGAGGCTGGCGCGGATCTCCACCGCGCGTTGGCGGTCGAAGCGGCTGAGCTGCGTCGCGCCCGCGGTCTCGGTGAGCTGCACGATGGACGACAGCGGCACGAGCTCGCCCGTGCGGTCCGAGCGCACCTGCAGGTTGGTGAGGTCGGTGACGGTGGCGCGCTCGTCGGGGCGGCCCTGCAGCACCACGTTGTACTCGCGGCCGCGGTCGATGAAGGTGGTGACGATGCGCGAGCCGAGCATGGTCTCGAGCGTGCGGCCCACGGTCTGCAGCGACACGCCGAGGTCGGCGGCGCGGTCGCGGTCGATGGCGACGCGGATCTGCGGTTTGCGCGGCTTGAAGCTCGCGTCGACGCCGACGAGACCCGGGTTCTCCTCGGCGAGCCGCGACATCTTCGCCGACCACTCGGCGAGCTGCTCGTAGTCGGGGCCGCCGATCACGGCCTGCACCGGCACGTTCCAGCCGCCGCGCAGGCCACCGGGCGCCATGGTGCTCGCGCGCACGCCGGGCAACTTCGAGGCCTCGCGCTGGAACGACGCCGCGACCTCCTGTGCCGAGCGCTTGCGCTCGCTCCAGTCGACGAGCGCGATGATGAGCCGTGCGGAGTTCACCGAGCCGGTACCGCCGTCCCAGCTGCCGGGGATGCGCAGCGTGACGCGGCGGATGTCGCCCTTCTCGAGCTCCTTGGCCGCGATCTCCTCGAGCTTGCGGCCGTATTCCTCGGTGTACTCGAAGCTCGCGCCCTCGGGACCGGTGATGGTCACCATGACGCGGCCACCGTCGGCTGCCGGCGCGAACTCCGCCGGCAGGCTGCGGAAGCTGAGCGCGCCGACCAGCAGCAGCGCGAGCACGAAGGCGACGATGAGCCAAGGACGGCGCATCAGCGAGCGCAGCCGGCGGCCGTACTGCGCGGAGAGCGCCGCGAAGAAGCGTTCGACCGCTTGCGCGAAGCGGCCGTGACGCATGTCCTCCTCGCGCGGCAGGCGCGAGGCGAGCATCGGCGTCAGCGTCAGCGCGACCAACGCCGAGAACAGCACCGCAGCGGCGAGCGTCAGGCCGAACTCGCGGAACAGCCGGCCGTTTTCGCCGGGCAGGAACGACACCGGCACGAACACCGCGACCAGCGTCAGCGTGGTGGCGACCACCGCGAAGCCGATCTCGCGGCTGCCGCGCACCGCAGCGACGATCGGCGGCTCGTGCATCTCGGCGCGGCGATGGATGTTCTCGAGCACCACGATGGAGTCGTCGACCACGAGACCGATCGCCAGCACGACGCCGAGCAGTGTCAGCACGTTGATGGAGTAGCCGAGGCCGTAGAGCGCCATGAACGCCGCGATGATGGAGACCGGGATGGTCACCGCCGGGATGAGCGTGGCGCGCAGCGTGCCGAGGAAGCCGTAGATGACGATCAGCACCGAGGCGAAGGCGAAGGCGACGGCGATCAGCACCTCCTTGAGCGCCGCCTCGATGGCGAGGCCGTTGTCGGTGGTGATGACCAGCGTCGAACCCTTGGGCAGCGTCGGCCGCAGGCGCTCGACCTCGGCGCGCACACCGCGTACCACATCGCGCACGTTCGCCTTCGACTGCGCCTCGATGCCGATGCCGATGCCGACCTGGCCGTCGGTGCGCATCAGCGTGCGTTCGTTCTCGGCGGCGATGCGCACATCGGCGACCTCGCCGAGCCGCACGAGGTGCCCTTCGGGGCCGCGACCGATGACGAGATCGCGGAAGTTCTGCTCCGTCTCGAGACCGACGGCGGTGCGCAGCGAGAACTCGCGCGAGCGCGACTCGAGCCGGCCGGCGGGCAGCTCCACGTTCTCGCGGCGCAGCGCGGTCTCGATATCGCCGACCGTGAGCGAGCGCGCGGCGAGCTGCTGGCGGTCGATCCAGATGCGCATCGCGGCGCGGCGCGCGCCGGACATGCTGGCGCGCGACACGCCGGGCACGGTCGAGAGCCGGTCGAGCAGGTAGCGCTCGACGTAGTCGGTGATCTCGAGCTGGTTCATGGTCTCCGAGTTGAAGGTCATGAACATGACCGACTCGCCGGAGCCGTCGGACTTGCTGATCTGCGGCGGGTCCGCCTCGGGCGGCAGCTGCGTGACCACGCGGCCGATGCGGTCGCGGACATCGTTGGCGGCGGCGTCGATGTTGCGGTCGGCGTCGAACTCGATGCGGATGCTGGAGCGCTCGTCCTCGCTGTCCGATTCGATCTTGAGCACGCCCTCGATGCCCGCGACCCGGTCCTCGATGACCTGCGTGATCTTGTTCTCGACCACATTGGCGGACGCGCCGCGGTAGCTGGTGGTGATCGACACCACCGGACGCGTGATGTCGGGGTACTCGCGGACCGCAAGCCGTTCGAGCGAGACGAGGCCGAAGATGATGAGCAGCAGGCTCAGCACCGTGGCGAAGACGGGGCGGCGGATGCAGAACTCCGAGATGTGCATGGCGCGGCCGTCCCGATGTCAGGCGCGTGGCTTGGCGACGACATCGCCGCCGTCGCGTACGCGTTGTGTGCCTTCCACGACCAGGGAGTCCTGCGCCGTGAGTCCGTCGAGCACGGCCACGAAGCCCGGTTCGCGGCCGCCGGTGCGCACCTCGATGCGTTGCGCCTTGCCGTCGCGCACCACGAACACATAGGTGCGACCCTGCTCGGGCACCAGCGCCTCTTCGGGGATCATCAGCGTCGGCGTGGTCTTGGCGCGCAGCCTGACCGTCATGAAGAGCCCCGGCTTGATGGCGCCGTCGGCGTTCGGCAGCTCCGCGCGCACGGCGATCGAACGGGTGACGGGGTCGATGCGCGAGTCGAGCGTGGTGAGCTTGCCGGCGAACACGCGGTCACCGAAGCCGTCGGCGCGCGCTTCGATCGGCAGACCCGGCTCGAGGCTGCCGAGGAAGGACTGCGGCACGGTGAACTCGAGCTTGATCACCGAAGAATCATCGAGCGTGGTGATGACGGTGCCCGGGCTGACGAGGCTGCCGAGGCTGACGCGGCGCAGGCCGGTGCGGCCCGCGAACGGTGCGCGGATCACGGTATCGCTGAGCCGCGAACGCGCGGCGGCGACGCGAGCCTCGCCCGTCTTGACCGCGGTCTCGAGCTGGTCGAGCTGCGCACGCGACAGCGCCTGCGTCACCGACAGGTCACGGCCGCGGTTGAACTGGTTGCGGCTCTCGAGGAGGCTCGCCTCCGCCTCGGCCAACGCCGCAGCGGTCTGCGCGCGGTCGAGTTCAACCAGCACCGAGCCGGCGGCGACGCGCTGACCTTCCTGGAAGCGGATCGCGGTGACCGTGTTGGCCACCTTGGAGGTGATGTCCACCGACTCGCGGGCGAGCGCTGTGCCGACCGCTTCGAGCGAGGGGCCGAAAGGTCGGACCTGACCGTTGACCACCAGCACCGTGGCGGGCGGCGGACCGCCGCGGCCCATCCCCGGTCCGCTCGGTGGACCACCGGCACCACCGGGGCCACCGCGCCCCATGCTCGGACCACCGGCGTCCTGACCGCCCTTCGAGCAGCCGGCGAGGGCCAACAAAGCGGAGGCCAGCAGCGCCAGGGCGGCAGGCGTACGCGACTTCAGGGCCGAGGTCGGGCCCGCGAGCGGTTCAGGGCGGTGCATGGGTCCGTCATCCTTGCGGAAAGGCCCCAAAAATGGGGCGGGGGTCAGCCGCCTATTTTAGCCCAGAACGTCGGGTCGGACCGCCGTGATATCCGGGCCGTCGAGCGGCAGTTCTCAGACCACCTTGCCGCGGTCGCCACCGGCCCGCCAGTCGGCGATGTTGGCCGCCAATTCGTCGAGGCAGCGCTGCCGGGACTCGCGGGCCGCCCAAGCCATGTGGGGGGTGACGATCAGGTTCGGGAGTGTGGGGTCGAGCAGCGGGCTGCCGTCCACCGGCGGCTCCTGCGGCAGCACATCGATGGCCGCACCGCCGAGCCGTCCGTCGCGCAGCGCGGCGGCGAGCGCCGCCGGATCGACCAAGGCGCCGCGCGCGGTGTTGATGAGCACCGCGTCGGGTTTCATCAGCGCAAGACGGCGCGCATCGATCATGCCGTTGGTATGCGGCGTGAGCGGGCAATGCAGCGACACCACATCGGCGCGCGCGAGCAGCTCGTCGAGCGGCACACGGCCGGGCTGCGGCGCGCCGTCACCCGGTCGCGCGGCGACGATCACCTGCATGCCGAGCGCCGACTCGCAGGCGTGCGCCACCGCGCTGCCGAGCGCGCCCCAGCCGACGATGCCGAGCACGCGCCCGCGCAGCTCGCGGATGGGGTGGTGGGTGAGTCCGAAGGTCGCGCTCCGCGCCCAGGTGCCGTCCACCGCCTCGCGCGCGTACTGCGGCAGACGGTGCGTGAGGTACAGCAGCACGCCGAGCACATGCTGCACCACCGAGGGCGTGCAGTAGTCGCGGATGTTGCGCACCGCGACGCCGCGCGCACGCGCAGCATCGAGATCGATGTTGTTGGTGCCGGTGGCGGTGAGCCCGATGACCCGCAGTGAAGGCGACCCCTCGATGAGCGCCCGCGTCATGCGCACCTTGTTGAGCAGCACGATCTCGTGGCCGGCGATCCGTGCGGCGACCTCGTCGGGCGTGGTGTCGTCGTGCAGTACGAGCCCCGGCGCCGCGGCGCGCAGCGCCGTCACATCGAGCCCGTCGCGGCCGACGGTGGCGAAGTCCAGGAAGACCGCGGTCATGGTGGTCGCGCTCCCGCGGTCGCTAGAAGTACAGACGATAGAGGCTTTCGGCGATGCAGGCGGGCTTGTCCTTGCCTTCGACCTCCACCGTATAGCGCTCCTTCACCTGCAGGACGCCTGGTGCGACCTGCGCGGCCTCGAGCAGCGTGAAGCGACCGCGGATGCGCGCGCCCACCGGGACCGGCGCCGGGAAGCGCAGCCGGTCGAGGCCGTAGTTCACGGCCTGCCGGACTCCGGGCGCCACCGCTTGCTCGGCGCCGGTCAGTCCGCGCAGCAGGATCTGCAGCGACAGCGTCAGATAGCCGTGGGCGATCGGCCCGCCGAACGGCGATTCGCGCCGCGCACGATCGGGGTCGACATGGATCCATTGATGGTCGCCCGTGGCATCGGCGAAGGCGACGACACGGTCCTGGGTCACCGTCATCCAGTCGCTGACATGCACCTCTTGCCCGATGCGTGCCTGCAGCGATGCAAGCGCCTCCGCCGCGCCGCTCACTTCATCCCCATCCGCTTGCGGACGAGCTCACCGGCCTCCTTGTAGGTGGCGGGCAGCGCACCCGCGAAGGCGTTCGGCTGGAACACCGGCTCGTAGGCCTGCAGGATCGGCAGCAGCAGGGCCTTCGGCAGCTCCTGCACGCGGCGGGTCTTGCGGAAGTCCGCGATCGGGATACGGGCGGTGACGATGTCCTCGTGGTGGTTGTCGGTCTTGGCGAGCGTCGTGCCGCGCGGATCGACGATCACCGTGCCGCCGTCCTCGGTGCCGGAGGCCTCCGGGAAGCCGATGTTGTCGGGCGACACGGCGTTGCCGACGCCGACCGTATAGAGACGGTTGGCGCGCGCCGTGGCGATCGCCGACTCGGCGTTGCTGCCGCCGGTGACCGACATGACGAGGATCTCGGCGCCCTTGAGGCCGAGGCAGGTGTAGAGCGTGGGCTCCGCGCCGACCGCCGTCATGGCGATGTTGCCGATGTCGGTGCGCGCCACCGGCATCGTACGGTCCCAGCCGTACATCTCGACATAGCGGTCGAGCACGTCGTAGACGGTGGTGCCGATCAGCGCCTGGTCGCCGAAGAGACCCAGGATGTTGCGCGCCTTCCACTGCAGGTCGACGATGCCGCCGTCCGGGCCGACGATGACGGACATGTTGATGATGTGGTCCGGCCAATCTTTGAGCTTGGCGTAGCAGCCGAAGGCGATGTAGCAGCCGTAGCGCTTGGCGCGCTCGCCGATGACCGCGGCCTCGGGCCCCGGCAGCTCGAAGGCGATCTGGTTGAGCTCCT
>Ga0315900_10000690_pt1 | contig 56710 bp, 53 predicted proteins | sample LakEriMetagenome_FD_203521 | JGI IMG/M metagenome (GOLD analysis project Ga0315900, IMG submission 203521) | Freshwater fungal communities from buoy surface, Lake Erie, Ohio, United States - Buoy 12 MA114 | ecosystem: Environmental > Aquatic > Freshwater > Lake > Lake biofilm | place: USA: Lake... | reverse complement strand
GAATGTGGTGTTCTCTAATCCGGAGTACCTTAAGAAATACGAAGTACGTATCTTCAATAGATGGGGAGAGTTGATCTTCGACACCCAAGATCCAAACACAGGATGGAACGGCACCTACAACGGATTACCCTGTCAGGATGGAACCTACACTTGGTCCTTGGTCTTCACCTGGTACGACTACCGAACCTATGATTTCCATGGACACATTAATTTGCTGAGATAGGGTTACTTATATTCCTCAAAAATATGGTTTAGCCATCGCAACATAGCAAACATAAGTAGGGCAGCTGCACCTAACAACAACGCATTGATATAGAAAAAATTTGCTTTGTCGTCATAACTATCCCATAGTGAACTGAGTACCCCAGATAACTTATTTCCAATGGACGTTGCTAAAAACCAACCACCCATCATAAGTGATGTCAAACGAGGGGGACTCAATTTAGATACAAGTGACAATCCCATTGGGCTCAGAAAAAGTTCACCAATAGTAATTACGGCATAAGACGAAATGAACCACCAAGCAGATGATTTTTCCATTCCGTTATTGCTTGCGTAAACGGCTCCGACCATTACAAAGCATGACAGCGCAGAAATAAGTAATCCAAAAGCAATTTTAGTTGGGGTTGATGGTTCTTTTCCTTTTCGGTTGAGAAAACTGAAGAAAGCAATAACTAAAGGCGTAAGAGCAATTACCCAAAATGGATTAACCGATTGAAAAAGATTTGTATTGTATGCATATATTTCTTCTCCATCCTTTGGGAGTTTTTCTTTCGCTTGATTTTTAAAGTAAAGTGGATAATCAAAAGATTTAACTTTCTTATCATTTTTGTTAAGTGGTAATGAATCTTTTCCTATTGGACGAAATTGGTTATCGATCAATGTAACAGAGTCTTTTTTATACGTAATTTTTTCAGCTAATTGAAGTGTTTTTGTCATATCTAACATGGCGGTAGGTACCTCTCGATCGGTATAATTATTCGCCCAAGTATTCAAGGTAGAGCCATTTTGTTTGAATACCGCCCAAAAAGCAATTACTACTGCAAAAATGGCTAACATAGCTGCAATTGGTCTTTTTTCGTTTGAAGGAGACTTTACCCATAACTGCGCATAAAAGAAAATTACCGGGATGCAACCAAATAAAAATGCGTCAGTAGATACGGAACCAACGAGAGGAGAAGGAAAAAGTAAAGGAATTAATCCGAAAATTACTGAAGGAATCAATATCAAACCGAAAATTTTAATTAACGACATGTCTGATTCCACTTTCGGTTTAATCACGTCTGCATGCTTGTAATGTTTAGTACCAAACCAGAAAATAATAATACCGATGAACATACCAACACCAGCCGCGATAAAGGCTGCATACCATCCGTAAATATTGTACAGTGCTGCACCGAAAAAATTACATATAAATGCTCCTATATTAATTCCCATGTAGAAAATATTGTACCCAGCGTCTTTCTGAGATTTGTATTCAGGAGAGTTATAGACATTTCCCAATAGTGTGGAAATATTCGGTTTAAAAAATCCGTTTCCAACAATAATAAAGGTCATAGCAATGTATAGCGCAGTAATATCGTGTATGGCCATTAAGCAATAGCCAATTCCCATCATGATACCACCAATTGTTATGGCCTTTCGATAACCCAAAATTCTATCGGCAAGTAATCCGCCAATAAATGGTGTAAGAAAAACTAACGCTATAAAGGTACCATATAAATCTGAAGCTTCTTTTTCATTTAATGCAAACCCTTTTTCTGCATCTTTAAGATAAAGCGTGAAAATACCGATCATTAAGTAATAGCCAAATCTTTCCCACATTTCTGAGAAAAATAAAAAGGGTAATGCTTTTGGGTGCTTTGAATTCATATCTTTTAATTATAAAAAAAACGGGACTAGCCCGTTTTTGTGTTATGAAATATGCTTTATATTAATTGATGCCATGCATCCATTTTTTAATTAGACCTCCCATTAAAAAGAGTAAAAGACCACAACCAACAGCTACCCAGCCCAGTAGACCAAAAACTGAAAGACCTTTGTTCAATGATTCGTTTTTAATCACGCTCACCACCTTGTTTGCAGGAGATTTCTCTAATAATTTATTCAATTCACTTGCGGTCGCAACGGTATCATGACTCAATTTGTCTGTGGAAATAAATGTTACCATAGCTTTTTTTGTCATTTTTGCTTTTTTCGTACCACTGAATTTATTTGCTTCATCTAATAGTTCTTGAACAGTAACTGTGTCAATGTATAACATTTTGTCATTTAAAGATGCAGCATTTAATTGAGCAACGAAAGCAGAATCTACCATTACATCTTCCACGGAACCTTCTTCTAGTTGAGATTTAAATTCATCTTTGGATATTATTTTTTTAATATTCGGATCAATATCGGAAGTTTGAAATTCATTACTTTCTACAATTGTTTTTTCATTGACAGTCGTTAATTTTGCAATGTGCTTTCCACCTTGATGAGCAATCGAGGAAGAAAGAAACCATATTCCCATAAGGAATCCTACCATTTGGCGAGGTGATAATTTTGTCACAAGGGAAAGTCCAACAGGAGATAAGGCTAACTCACCGATAGTATGAAGTAAATATAACATTACCATAAATAAAGCTGGAACCATTCCTGCAGCAGCCGAAGCTCCACCCATCTGAAGGGCGAGAAAACCAGCACCTAAAAGCAACAATCCAAACCCAAATTTATACGGTGCTGAAGGTTCTTTATTAGATTTTGCTAGAGTTATCCATATCCAAGAGAAAACAGGAGCTAAAGCCATGATAAACAGCGGGTTGAATGATTGGAAGAATGTTGTATTAATTTCAACACCAAACAATGTTCTATCCACATTTCGAGCCGTGAATAAACTCAATGCAGAACCTGCTAATTCAAAGAATGTCCAGAAAATGGTAGTAAATAAAAGTAAGATTACAATTACCCAAATACGTTGTTTAGCCGCGACCTCCATTTTGCCTGCTTGGTAAAGTAGGTAACCAATAACCGCGACAGCTAAAATGACTAGGATGATATCAACAACATCGTTATAAGTAATTAAGACCATTGCCAATACAATCATTACGGCAGATGCCACATAAGGAAGAATACTATTCGGTATAGCTGAAACTACATTTTCTTCCACTTTTAAATCAGGTTCTTTTCCGATTTCTTCGTATGCACCCGTTGATTGTCCCCAAATAAATACGAGGTAACCTAAAATCATTCCTATTCCCGCTGCTAAAAATCCATATTGCCATCCTTCATTTTCTCCAATGGCACCGCATGTTAAAGGGGCAAGAAACGCTCCCATATTGATTCCCATATAAAATAGGGTAAAAGCCCCATCTCTTCGGTTATCTCCTTCAGCATAAAATCTTCCAACCATACTGGAAATATTCGGTTTAAAGAAACCATTACCAACAACCAAAATTGCAAGACCAAGATAAAATGTTACATCATTATTCATAAATAAGGTAAACTGACCAATCGCCATTAATATCGCCCCGATTGTAATTGCTTTTCTGAATCCGATCAATTTATCAGCAAAATAGCCTCCAATAAGTGGTGTTAAATAAACTAAAGCACCATATGCACCATAGATACCATAAGCTTCTGCATCGGTTAATGCAAATCCTCCATCAACAACGCTTGCTGTCATGTAAAGAATTAGTAATGCTCTCATGCCATAATAACTAAAACGCTCCCATAACTCTACCATGAAAAGAGTAAATAGCGCGCGCGGATGAACTTTACGATTCGAGAGAATGACAAAAGAGACCCAAGCTGCAACACCTATCCAAGCATAAAGCATTATTTGATAATCCGGATTCATACAATTAAATTTAGGTTAATATTTAGTTTAGTTTCGCCGAATTTAGTAAAAAATGTTCACTGAATCCTTATTTCGTTTTAAATTCGAACGCGTCAAAAATATTTAAAATGCAAAATTGGCTAGAGAGAACAGAACTTTTAGTAGGAAGAGAAAAAATACAAAAGTTAAATATGAGTCATGTATTGATTGTTGGTTTAGGAGGAATAGGTTCATTTGCAGCTGAATTTATAGCTCGATCAGGCGTTGGAACAATGACGATCATCGACGGAGATGTATTCGATCCAACCAATAAAAATCGACAACTCACAGCCTTGGATTCATCGATAGGGAAAAACAAGGCGTTAGTATTAGCTGAACGACTAAAGGAAATTAATCCAGAACTTGTCTTGAATGTTCTCGAAGAATTTGTGTTACCTCAGCGAGTATGGGAATTGCTTGACTTATATGAACCTGATTACGTGATGGATTGTATTGATTCAGTAACGCCAAAACTGGAATGGATTATTGCGTGTAAACGAAAAAAAATTAAAATAATAACGCACTTAGGAGCAGGAGGTAAGGTAGATCCTTCAAAGGTGAGAGTTGCTAACCTGGAAAACACCTATAATTGTAAACTAGGTGCACACATTAAAAAAAGAATGAAACGCGGTCAAGTTTCATTTCGTGGGATAAAAGCCGTATTTTCAGAAGAATTGCAGCGCAAGGAATCATTAAAAATGACTAATGGATTAAATTTTAAAAAGTCTTTTTATGGCACTATAAGTTATATGCCTGCTCTTTTTGGTTTAATCGGAGCAGCGGAGGTAATTCGGTTTCTTTCAGAAAAAGAACGTATATTTGATTAAAAATTAGATTATGAAGTGTTTACTAGGAATTTCATTGGTTTTATTTATTTTTACTTCTTGTATTAAATACGAAGATGGGCCAATAATAAGTTTCAAAACTAAGGAGAAGCGTTTATGTCAAACATGGGTTTTAGAAAAACATATTAATAGTTTAGGAGTAGAGGGAACGGCGAATATTGAGCTAACTATCAATAAAGATTTTACGGGTACGGTATATTACAATATAAATAATCCACAATGGCAACCAGGAGAAAATCAAGAGACTATAACATGGGAGTGGTTGCTTGGTACATATGGAATCATTCTTAATCTGCCAACAATTCCCAATTTAGCTAATCATGGTTTTTCTGATCAATCTCAGTATGAAATTCGTAGACTAACCTCAAAGGAGCTTTGGATTAAAGACAGAGGAAATCTAATGGAATATCATTTTAAATCAAATTAAACTAAATAAATTATGAAAAATCAGTTACTCGTTCTAATAATAACATTCGTTTCAACTTTTTCTTTTTCGCAAATCTTCTCCGATGATTTCGAAAGTTATGCTCCAGGTTCCTATATTGGTCCTCAATCAACGTCTTGGACAACTTGGTCAGGAACAGAGGGAGGGGCGGAAGATGCCAAAGTTACCACTAACCAAGCAAGTAGTGGTACCAACTCAATTTATCTTTCTTCAACTTCTGCAAATGGTGGCCCTCAGGATGTTGTTTTGGATTTCGGTCCTTTGTATAACAGTGGTGTTTTCACCTTTCAGTCTAATTTTTATGTAAACTCAGGAAAAACAGGTTACTTTAATTTTCAAGCATCCCAATCTATAGGTCAAACTTGGGCCTTGAACGTAAATTTTGATGCTGGCGACATGTACATTGATGATGGAGTAACTTCTAATTTAGTTGTGAGCACATATCCTCAAGCTGCCTGGTTTACTCTGAAAATAGAAGCAAATCTTACGTTAAAAGTTTGGAAAGCATACATCGATGGCAACTTGGTTGGAACGTGGATTAATGGAGTTAATTCATTGGCTTCCCTTGATCTATTCCCAATACAAAATAGTCAGTTTTTTGTTGATGACATAAGTTTCGATCACCAACCTTATACACTTTCAAACCTAGATGGAATGATGGCAATGGCTTATTTAGGTGGTGAATTAGCCGGACAAAATGTTGCTCCAAAATTGACTGTTGTAAATGCTGGAACTACAGTAATCAATTCATTTGATGTAAATTTAAATTACGGAGGAAACAATTATTTTCAATCCGTTACAGGTGTGAATATTGCAAGTACATCGAATTATGCAGTGACATTGGGATCTTTGCCATTGGTTGCCGGAAATCAAGTATATACAGCAACCGTTTCAAATGTTAATGGCACTACAGATGATGTGTCAAGTGACGATACGTTGGTAGGATTAATTAATCCTGTAGTTCCTGCTGTTGGGAAAATGGTTGTTAGTGAGGAGGGAACGGGAACTTGGTGTCAATGGTGTCCGAGAGGATCAGTTTTTATGGATCAATTCAATACGAAATACAGTCAGTTTTGGGCTGGAATTGCTGTTCATAATGGTGACCCTATGACTGTCACGGATTATGATGCGGCATTTGGTGGTTTGATATCCGGTTACCCCAGTGCGCTGGTCGATAGAGGAAATGATGTCGATCCATCAGGAATGACTCCTGATTTTTTAACTCGTGTTCAAATTGCACCAAAAGCGTTTATTACTAACGGGGCCACTTGGGATGCTTCAACTAGAACATTAAATGTTTCAGTAAGTGCTGATTTTCAACAAATTGCGAATAGTAATTATAAATTAGCTTGTGTATTAACTGAGGATGGGGTCACAGGAACTGGATCAGGATACAATCAGTCGAATGCATATGCAGGAGGAAATAATGGAATTATGGGTGGATATGAAACTTTAGGAAACCCAGTGCCAGCAGCACAAATGGTATATGATCATGTTGCAAGAGCCATTGCTCCAAGTTTTAGTGGATATACAAATAGCTTTCCTGCAACTGTCGCTTCAGGAGAACAACATACCATTAACTTTTCATTTGTTTTACCAACTACTTGGGATGAAAACGAAATACATATCATAGGTCTTTTGATAGATCCAACTGGTAAAATTGATAATGCAGGAAAAGCAACAATTACTGAGGCGGTATCAAATGGTTATGTTAATGGAAGTAATGCAGGTACTTACGAAGCCAATTATCAGCAAGTGGATGAATCAATAAAAATTGCTCCAAATCCTGCGGATAATCATACAGTTATCTATTTTAACCTTAAACAGGATACTCAAATGAATTTGTCACTGACTGACTTATCAGGTAAAATTATGTCTGAAAAACAATTTCATTTAAGCCAAGGAACTTGGTCTCAAGAAATTTCGATGGATAATTTATTAAGTGGGATTTACATGGTAAACATTAACCTAAATGGTCAAAATAAGACGCTTAGGTTGGTTAAAAATTAATTTATTAAAAGTGATTTAGAAAAGCTGTTCTATTGAGCAGCCTTTATTTTTTCGCTCTCTGTGGTTTTAACATTGGATTCCATTGAAATCCTGTAATCCACTTTTCCTTTTCATCTAGTTGATCCATTGGAAAAAAGATGCCGTCCGGCTTTTCGAAATAGGTTATTTTATTCACTTCTCCGCTGTCTAGATAAATTCTTAATTCAGAGGCGAATAGTCGATTCATTCCAATTCGTTTAATGGTGGTGATAGAATCATTTTGTATTTCATTACTGGGATAAAATATTGTCCATGCATTACCTTTGACATCAATTTTAGATAGTTCTTCATTCATAAAAAAGGCAAGAATTGTTTTACCTGACACTTGATTGTAATATTTACCACTATCAACTTCCATGACGGCAGACGAATTACCAAATATCAAGGTTGAATCTACAACAGAGTCATTAATGTAAACGAGCATACTGTCCCCTTTTAATTCCGCATTTTCCGCCCATATAATTGGTGAATCATATAATGATACTTGTTTTTTTGACACCGAATAACAAATGCTATCGGCTATTCCAGACATTTTACCAAACCAAAATTTCACTTTGTAAAACGCATTCAAATATTGTAAATTCAATAAACTATCTTTATTCAGTTGAATTGTATCGGCAATTAGAAATAATGTATCTTCTCGTATTAATTTAGTAGCAATTGCGTCGCCTGTGGCATAAGAAACTTTCTTGTCATCCGAAGAGAACAGGTTATTTGCTGAACAACTTAAATTCTCCTTCCTATCGTTATACCATGCATGTCCTTTAGCTTTGTATTCATTTTTCTTGGCATCGTAGTAAAGGGTATCTGCTCCTATAGATAAATCGGATTTAATAACTTTTACCGATCGGAAAAGTTGTGCTCTTTCACGCGCCACGTCATACCATCCTTTATTACAATAAATTTGAACGCTATCATTTTTTATAGAAGTTTGGCCATAAAAGTAAGCTATTTGCTTGGTGTAATTAAACTTCAAGGTGTCAGTTGACATCGATAAACCATCCTTACTATATTTAACTTTGCCACTAAATGATACATTTCTAGTTTCTGGATATAAATAGCCTGATTTACTGCTGATTTTCTCGGATGAAATGATTGATTCTATTTTTCCATAATTTCGGTAGATGGCTCGGCCATTTTTCGCATCGTAATCAATGGAGTCTGTAGTAATCTTGTATTCTGCATCTCGGATACGGACGTTTCCCCATAATTTTGCGTACTTGATGGAAGTTTTATAATAAAATGAATCGCAATAAAGATTCAATTGGTCTTTTTGAATATGCACGTTGCCAAATGCCTTGATGGTTTGTGATTTTTCATTGTATGCAGCGGAATCGCAATACATTGTATTGCCTTTATATGTAAAATTCACTGTGCCTAAAAGTTTGTGCTCACCAGTTTTCTTGTTATATTCAATCTTTTGAGAACCCGGAAGTAAAATAATGGGATATTTTTGACAGAAGCCTTGAGTCACAAAAAAAACTGCGAAGATGAACTGCGCAGTTTTCTTAATGTTACTTATTTTTTTCACCTTTTCGTTATGAGTGTTTGTTTTCTATCCGGTCCAACTGAAACAACGCTGATAGGAACATTTAATTGTTCTTCCAAATATGAAACATATGATTTTAGTGCATCGGGACTCTGGTTATATTCAGATAGGTTAGTTAAATCGGATGACCATCCTTTCAACGAAAAATATACAGGTTCAATTTGCTCATCATTTACATCAAATGGAAATTCGAAGACCTCCTTGCCATTTATGAGGTAATGCGTACATACTTGAATTTCATCAAAAATGCTCAGCACATCTGATTTCATCATGCATAATTCAGTTACACCATTGATCATAATTGCATAGCGCATTTGAACTAGATCTATCCAGCCACATCTTCTAGGTCTTCCTGTTGTAGCACCAAATTCTCTTCCTTCTTTTCTAATTTCTTCTCCTAGTTCATTATCAAGTTCAGTAGGGAAGGGGCCGCTACCCACACGGGTACAATATGCTTTAAAAATACCAATAACTTTGCCTATTCGTGTTGGTGCAATTCCGAGTCCGGTACAAGTTCCTGCAGTGACGGTGTTCGAAGAAGTTACAAATGGGTAGGTGCCAAAATCAATATCTAACATTGTACCTTGTGCACCTTCTGCCAAGACTTTTTTACCTGCTTTTAGAGCATCATTAAGGTAATGTTCACTATCCACTGCTGTAAGCTCTTTCAGTCGCTTTATTCCATCAAACCATGGGCCTTCCAATTCTGCAAGGTTGTATTGGAAATCTTCGTGATGCTGAAGAATTCCGACGTGTTTTTCTACCAAGGTGTTGTATTTTTCTTGAAAGTTTGGAGAAAAAATATCGCCAACGCGTAATCCATTTCGACCAGTTTTATCCATATAGGTTGGACCAATCCCTTTCAAGGTAGAACCTATTTTATTTTTTCCTTTTGCTTGTTCAGAAGCAGCATCTAACAGCCTGTGAGTAGGTAAAATAAGGTGGGCTTTTTTGGAGAGTAATAAACGCTTTTTAAAATCTATTCCAAAAGGCGCTAATTTGTCTAATTCAGTTTTAAATATAACTGGGTCGATGACTACACCATTGCCCACTAAGTTAATTACACGTTCATGAAATATACCAGAAGGGATGGTATGTAGAACATGTTTTATTCCTTCAAATTCAAGCGTGTGTCCTGCATTTGGTCCTCCTTGAAATCGTGCAATTATATCGTATGAAGGAGTTAATACGTCAACTATTTTTCCTTTCCCTTCGTCTCCCCACTGAAGACCTAACAGAACATCCACTTTCATTTTTACGATTTAAATATTGATTTTGCTTCATTGAGCGATTCGACAATTGGAAAAACTTCGTGCATTTTTGTGATTTCAAATAGCTTTTTTATTCCGTCGCCAACATGCATAATGATTACTTCTCCTCCGTGAATTCTTGCTCGAGTCATTGATTTTACCAAAAAAGCAATTCCACTCGAATTAGTATGTTGAAGTTTGGATAGATCAAAAACTAGTTTCCAGGTTTTATTCTCGTCTAACAACTGATGTGCAGGATCTAAATCGGCTTCAGAAAGAATTCGCCCCTCCATTTCTATAATTTTAAAGTCGTCCTGAAATTTAACGTTAAGTGAAAGACTCATTTTGATTCATTTTTTGTACCATAGAAATATAGAGAATGGTGATGAATTGTTACGCCAAACATTTCCTCTATGGTTGATTTAATTTGTTGAATTCTTGGATCACAAAATTCCATAACCTCACCTGTGTCAGTGCAAATAATATGATCGTGTTGCTTACTGCTGTGCGATTTTTCAAATTGAGCAATGTTTTTTCCAAATTGATGTTTACGGACTAAATTACATGCCAACAATAAATCGATTGTATTGTATAGTGTTGCACGAGAAACACGGTAATTGTGATTTTTCATTTTGATGTATAAGGATTCTACATCGAAGTGCCCCTCGTAATGGTAAATCTCCTCTAAAATTGCAAACCTTTCAGGTGTTTTTCTATGCCCATTTTGCTCTAAATAAGCTGAAAATATTCCCCTGACTTTTTCAATTAAACTCATGCTTCATCTGAGTAACAAATTTAACAATTAGCATTCTTTTTAGATGAATTTAATCAAATGTTTATCAACACATTTTTAACGAAAAAAGGGAGCCGAAGCTCCCTTTATTAGGTTTATTGGTTAAAGACTTTTATTCGCCTTTTTCCATTTTTTCTTTTAATTCGGCTAAAGCATCAATATCACCTAAGGTTGATTTTTCTGATGCTTGATTTACGGCTTGAACAGCAGAATTACCTGAGGAAGCTTTTTTTCCTTTAGCACTTGCGCTCGGCTTATCCTCACCCTCTTCAAATGTGCGCGTATGAGAGACAACAATCTTCTTAGCGTCTTTATTGAATTCAATTACTTTGAAGTCAAGTACTTCCTCTACTTTAGCATTACTACCATCTGCTTTTTTCAAATGTTTAGAAGGACAAATTCCTTCGACACCATATGGTAAAGAGACAATACCAGATTTATCTTTCATATCGATAATAGTTCCACTATGTATACTGCCTTCAGCAAATGTTGATTCAAATACATCCCATGGATTCTCTTCAAGTTGCTTATGTCCTAAAGAAATTCTTCTATTGTCACGGTCGATTTCCAACACCACAACATTCATTTCTTCACCTACTTTGCAGAACTCGGATGGGTGTTTAATTTTCTTTTGCCAAGATAAATCTGAAATATGAATCAGTCCATCTACTCCCTCTTCCAACTCAACAAATACTCCGAAATTCGTAAAGTTGCGAACTTTGGCAGAGTGTTTAGAACCAACTGAATATTTTACTTCGATATCGTTCCACGGATCTGGCATTAATTGTTTAATACCAAGAGACATTTTCCGCTCTTCACGGTCTAGTGTCAATACAACAGATTCGACAGTATCTCCAATGTTCATAAAGTCTTGCGCGGATCTAAGGTGTTGCGACCAGCTCATTTCAGACACGTGAATTAATCCTTCCACACCTGGAGCGATTTCAACAAACGCACCATAGTCAGCAATTACGACTACTTTACCAGATACTTTGTCTCCAACAGAGATTGCGGTATCCAGTGAGTCCCATGGATGAGGCTGCAATTGTTTAAGTCCAAGTGCAATTCGTTTCTTGTCATCATCGAAATCAAGAATAACTACATTGATCTTCTGATCTAACTCAAGCATTTCTTCCGGATGTGTAACGCGCCCCCAAGATAAATCTGTTATGTGAATCAATCCATCTACACCACCTAAGTCGATAAACACTCCGTAAGAAGTAATATTTTTCACAATACCTTCTAAAACTTGTCCTTTCTCTAGGCCAGAAATAATTTGTTTTTTCTGTTCTTCTAGTTCAGCTTCAATCAATGCTTTGTGAGAAACAACCACGTTTCTGAATTCTTCATTAATTTTCACAACTTTGAATTCCATGTTTTTGCCAACGTAAATGTCGTAATCTCGAATAGGTTTAACATCGATTTGAGAACCTGGTAAGAACGCTTCAATACCAAAAACATCAACGATAAGACCACCTTTAGTTCTGCATTTCACATAACCGGTGATAATTTCGCCTGAACGTAAAACATCATTCACACGTATCCATGCACTGTGCATTCTAGCTGTACGGTGCGAAACAATTAATTGACCAGTTTTGTCTTCGCGACATTCAACATATACATCAACAACATCACCAACCTTTAATTCTGGATTGTAACGAAATTCATTTGCTGCAACAACACCTTCTGATTTATAACCGATATTAACGATAACTTCTTTTTTAGTTATCATTGCAACAGTACCTTGAATTACTTCTTTTTCGTTGATTGAAGTTAAGGTTTTTTCATAACGATCAGACATTTCTGAGCGTTGAACTTTGGTGTAGCCATCAAGTTGAAGTGCTTCCCAATCAAAATCTGCTGAACCAGCAGTGTCTACTGTGTTTTTTGCCATTTGGCTTTATAAATTGTATTTCAAATATCCTAGCTATTTGAAAGCTATAATTACTAAACGCTGCTTAGGAAGCGTTGCTTTCACCGCGAAAGCGGTCGCGAAGTTAATGATTTAGAATTGAAAAGGGAAATAATTCCGGACTTTAAAAGCTGAAAAAATTATTTAGTCATTTTTTTTTCTTCTTATTCTTTGTGCCTTTTGCTTTTTTATCAGATTTCACTTGATTTTCTTCTGAAGTTTTTTTCTTCTTTTTCTCTTCAAGTTTCACAATATCTGTTCGAACGCCATAATCGTCGAATGTATATTCCTCAATTTTTTCTCCCTTCACATATACAGTGACATGTTTGGGTTTCCCGTCACTAAAATTCTCTATGTGTTTACCTTCAGGGATGTCTCTTTTATAAAATGCTTGATTCACTATCTTTCCTTGTTCATCAGAGGTTTTAAATTCACCATTTTTCATTCCATTAGACCATTCTTCAATTCTAGCTTCTTTACCATCTGGGTAATAAATTTTCCATTTCCCGTGTTTTTTCCCTTCTTTATAAAAATAGTCCACTTCAATTTTTCCATTCGGACTAAAGGTTTGATGCGGCCCATCAAGTAATCCATTTTTGTACTGGACAACTTTTGCGCGTTTTGAATTTTCGTAATATTCTACTTTCACACCATCTGGTTTCCCATTCTTGTAATTTTCTAAGTAGATGGTATCGTTCTTTTCATTGTTTTCGAATAAAATATACTTTCCGTCCACTACATTATTGACATGTGTAATTTCTCGTTCTTTTCGATTGGTACTATCATAATATACCACACTTGTACCATTTAATTTACCCAAAACAAAATTCTGAACTGACTGCGGACATCCAGAATTGTAATATGAAGTATCTCGTCCATTTCTTTTTCCATCCATTATGGTAATTTGTTCTTGTAAAACCCCATTTCTATAGCAAGTCATACAGGTGCCCGAATACAACATCGAGTTTTCCCTTTTAGATAAATAGGTATTGGATTCTTCGTCAAAAGAGACTAAGTTTCTACAATCGTTGTATTTCTGCGGACATATTTTTTTTCGTTTGTAACATGGTGAGCTTTCTTGAGAAAGTACGAGTGATGCAGATGTGCATAAACCAAAAAAAGCAAGAATTATCTTTTTCATACTCATTAAATGAAATGTGTTGATTTTGTTACGAATTAAGTTCGTTTAAACGAAGTTTCATTTTTTCAGGGATGGCTTGTGTACAGTTTTTAACATTGTTAAAACTCACCATCACAGATTTACCTTTTGTTACTATCCTTTCAGAGACCTTTATTTCGTAAGTTAAGGTGAAACTTTTAGTGCCGATATGATCGATAGAAATATAAATGAAGGGTTCATCGTGCAGGTAAATTGGAGAAATGTAGTCTATTTCATTTCTGACAAGTAAGATTCCATCTGTTTCCCAATCCCAGTTCATTCCTAGAATTTCTTTAAAGTAATGCACTCTTGCCATTTCGAAATAACTGAGGTATATGGCATTATTCACGTGCCCCATGACATCTATATCCGAAAACCTTACTTGTATTTTTGCCGGTGTTATCAAACGTCGAGTTTTTCGTATTCTGAATTATTACTTTTGTATTCGGGGACAATTCGTTTCATCAGTGCCACTATTTCTAAATTTTTTTGCGTAGGTATCATTGCTATTAACTCTGAAATTATAAGTAAAGCGTCTTCTCCTGCCTCACGGGTTTTGGCAATTAGAATTTTTTCATGGTGTGTAGGAAGGGTGTTTTCCTCGTTTGCCAACAGTTCTTCGTAAAGTTTTTCTCCGGGTCTCAGGCCAGTATACTTTATTTCGATGTCTTTACCTAATTCTAAGTTGTTCAGTGAAATCATTTTCTTTGCAAGATCAACTATTTTCACTGGGGCACCCATTTCGAAAACGAAAATTTCCCCACCATTTCCTAAAGTTCCTGCTTCCATGACTAACTGACAAGCCTCAGGAATTGTCATGAAAAACCTAGTGATTCTTTCATCAGTAACAGTTAATGGACCACCATTTTTAATTTGTTTTTCAAAAAGAGGAATAACAGATCCGTTTGAACCCAAAACATTGCCGAATCGAGTAGTTATGAATTTTGTTTTACCTTTTTTTGTCAATGATTGCGTGTAGATTTCAGCAATTCTTTTTGAGGCACCCATAACATTTGTCGGGTTGACAGCTTTATCAGTTGAAATCATTACAAATTTGCCCACGTTTGTTGTTAAGGATAAATCGGCTATAATTTTTGTGCCTTTTACATTATTTAAAACAGCTTCGGCGGGATTCAATTCCATCATTGGGACATGCTTGTAAGCTGCGGCATGAAACACAAGATCAAAATTAAACGCGTGAAAGAGTTTAGTCATGCGTTCTTGGTTGCAAATATCCCCAACAACAATTTCATAATTTAAACTTGGAAATAATTCCTTTAATTCATGTTGTATATCGTAAAGTGGTGATTCGGCTTGATCTAAAAGTACGAGAAGTCTTGGTTGAAAAGCTGCAATTTCTCTACACAGTCCAGACCCTATAGACCCTGCTGCTCCGCTGACCAATATTGTTTTTCCTTCAAGATCAGCTTTTATTTTTTCAATACTTAATTTAATTGTATCTCGTCCTAACAAAGATTCAATATTGATTTGGGTAAGTTGTTTTGAGCTGAAACTACCATTAATCCAACTCTTTGCGTTCGGAACTTTTTTAACGGCTATCCCAAGGTCAAGACAAGTATTAGCAATGGCTCTTTGACGATCTGGGGCTATTCGTTGTATAGCAATTATGCAAGATTTTACCCCGTATTGTGCATTGAGTTTTTTCAAATCTTCTAATTTGTAGACTTTTATACCTTCAATTCTATTACCTACTAATTTTTGATTATCGTCAATGAAAGCGATAACAGATAAATTGCTGATTGTATCTTGCTCAATTGTCTTTTTAGTTATTAAACCTGAAATTCCTGCTCCGAAAATGACAACAGTATCTTTTCGTTCTGCATTTTTCTTCGCTTCCAAGTAGGTTAACTTAACAACATATCTACTACCCACCAAAAAGACGAAACTTGCCATAAATTCCATAATCAATACCGATGTTGGAAAAAGGTAATAACCGTCGAAAAGAAAGAATCGGAGATAACCACCAATAAAAAATAAAATGGAACATGTAAATACTGCAAAGAAAATACGCTTTAAATCTTCCGTAGAGGTGTGGCGTAACAATCCTTGATGAATTCTGAATAGAAGAAAAACGACTAATTTGATGACAAAAAATAAGGCTAGTGATTTCGATAATTGTTGCCATTCATTATTGATGGTCTCTTGGTTGGCCATCATGTCAAATCGAAGTAGGTAAGCGATACCTAAGGCCAATGCAGCAATTAGAAGATCTGCAATGACAACAATCCAACGCGGTGTGCGTGATTTAAACGAAAATATAGTCATTTACTTACTCTACAGTAAAAGAAGTAAACTGTAAATCAGATAGCACAGCACTGATGCGTTTGCCCTTATCTTCCTTGAAATACTTTAGACCAGAACTTGTCCTGTCAAAGATATTTCCTTTAATAATTTCTCCGGGAGCCAGATTGAACGTGTAAAAATATTCATTGTTTGTGCAATTACTACAAATTCCGTCATAATACATGTCAACATGAAACGAAACTTTCTTTTTCTTTTCTGATGTATTTTTTATTTGAGCCAATTCAAATACCCATCCATATTCCGTTGAATTTTTATCCTTAATTTCTTGTGGTGTCGTTGTAATTATAACACCATTTTTTTCAAATTTAAACTGTGCATGTGCGAATGAAGAAAGTGCAAAAAAGCAAAAAAATGTGACTAGTGTTTTCATCAGGTTATATTTGTACAAATATAGTTAAATTAATAAAAAAAGTAAAGCTATGGGAGTTGAAATTGAAAGGAAATTCTTGGTGCATAAAGAGCTAGTTCCCGATCTGACAAGTTTTAAATTTGATATGATTCATCAAGGTTATTTATCCTCAAATCCTGATTTGACTATTAGGATTAGGCTCAAGAATGACTCAGCATACCTCACATTTAAAGGTAAATCCCAAGGAATTTCTCGAAAAGAAATTGAAATAATGGTTGATAGTTCCTTAGCAAATGAGTTAATATCGGATTTTCATATTACTCTTTTAGAGAAAAAACGCTTTTACATTCCCTACGGACAATTGACAATTGAACTTGATATTTTTGAAGGAAAACTCGAAGGATTAGTTCTTGCTGAAATTGAATTGACTCATGAAAATCAATCGATTGAATTTCCATCATGGTTCTCTAAAGAAGTAAGCAATGATCCAGCGTTCTATAATGTAAATCTACTAAAAGACTAAATAGTTTCTCGTAGCAAATCTTTGACGAGTAAATCGTACACAAATGTCCCGAATTGAACGTTGAAATAAATCATGAAATCAGCAGGATTATCTAAAAGTGGCCAATTTTCTGCATCTTGAGTAATTGGATAAAACTCTTGTTTACTGATTTTTTTATAATATTTTTCCAAGAGTAAGTCCTCCTCCCAAAAATCTTCTTCTATCAAGTAACAACTCGATTCGTTGGTGGTATCAATCAAATGTGATTCTTCCGAAAAGGGCTTTGCCCATTGATCAAATCGATCGGTAGGGGTTACCATCATAAATCCTCTATTGATTATTTTCATAGGCTATTTCAATTAATTTATTTTTTTCAAGTTTCCACCATTTACTTCCCTTTCTATTGCTCGATACAAAAAAGATTAATTGATCTTTCCTGGAGAAAAAACGAGAAAGTTTCCAAATCTTTTCAATATTAAATGATGAAATAGAGGAAATAATTTGGAAATGTTTTTCTGTTAAAATGTAAACTGTCGGCCTTGTGTTTAATGAAATTTGGTTGCCAACAACACTGTTTTTTTGCTCATCTAACCAATTGAAGAATGCATTTTTAGACTGATTAGAATCTTTATAAAAATGTATCTCGAGGTCCATGTGTGTGTGCACATCGTTTTGCAACGAAAGGATTATAGAACTGTCTGTGGCAAATCGGTCTAGAAAACCTTTGCTTTTACTCATGCTGATGGTCTTAAGCGGAAGATTAATTGAGTCTTGTTTTAAGTAATTAGCGAATGAAACTGTATCAAAAAATGCTACAGAAGTGGATTGTAGCCTTGTTGAGTTTTCTTCTTTTGCTTTAGGCATAACATTTTTCCCTTCAATGACTTTGTCTTGCTTATCAGACTTACAGGACAATAAAAGAAATATAAATAGAAAATTACTAATTTTCAACATGCATCAAAATTAGCTTTTTAACAGGATATTTAAGTCATTAAAGGCTTTTATTATTAGTTTTGCAAAAAAAAACGAATCATGAAATATATTTTTTTTCTTAGCCTCTGTATGCTTTTTATATCCTGTGGAGTTAAAATTCCATACACTACGCAAATTAGGGACGAGTTTGGCTTAGATACAGATGAGAAAATGGGTAAGGTGCAATTTTTTGTTTCTGGTACAATTTACCTTGATGAAGAAATTAGAAACGATAATCAAAACACTACTCAAAATGGGACACTGATTTCAAGTTCATCCTCGAGCAAAGAGAGTGTTATCATACCGATTAATACACGTTGTGTTTTTGATAGCTTTGGACCTAAAGGTGAACTTCTTGTGCGTTTTGAAACAGGCGATGGCAAGGTTATTCCATTCAATCCCAAAGAAGGAGGTTCAGCATCGGCGAAGAGATACTATTTTCTTCCAGAAACGACAAATACAGGTTCATATGTGAAATATGGATCTTCCCGTTACAAAGTTAGGACAAACGTGACGAGCGACCCGCGAAATGTCCATCTTTTGGTGGTAAAGAGACGTTTGGATAGAAGTAAAAGAAAAGAGCGTGTTGTTAAAGGCATGAAAGTATAGTAAATGCCGAGGGTTTATTTGCTTTGTGCAATTTTATTCAGCTGGTTTTTTTCGTGTGATCGATTTGATCCAAACAAAGAGATTTGCACAAATTGTAAAAAGGGATCGGAACCAATTCGCAAGGTGTTATTTATTGGTTGGGACGGGGTTAGGACGGATGCTCTCCTAAACTCAAATACGCCCAATTTTGATACGTTGGCACAATCGGCGATCCTTAGCTTTCAATGCGACAGGGGTGAATACACGGTGAGCGTTCCCGGTTGGTCTACTATATTACATGGCGTTTGGCCAAGTAAACATAACCTAACTGAAAATTCTTTTCGGATGAATAAATATGATGATTATCCGGATATTATCTCGATGGCAAAGCGTTTCAAGCCAAATTTGAGTGCAACCGTTCTATCTAATTGGGATGATTTTTTGAGAATTACGAGTCAAGAGGATTACGCACAGCGCTATGACAACGATCAGCAAGTGACATCAGCGGCAATTCAATTACTTAATGATTGTACACCGGACATGATGTTTTTGCATTTAGATTATCCTGATTACATCGGTCATAGGTTGGGTTTCTCCTCGAATGGAATCGAATATATGGGAGCCATTGAAGTTGCCGATTTTTATATAGGTCAAGTGATGGAAGTCATATACCAAAGAGAAATGACATACAACGAAGAGTGGATGGTTGTTCTGACCACGGATCATGGGGGCGAAGGAACAAGTCATGGTGATCAGGAAGATTTGACGCAAACACGACAGGTTTGGGCATTGATTCGATTACCTGGAGTAACTCAGCAACAACTAACACAAATAAAAAGTGTAGATTTAATGCCTACCATGCTAAAATGGTTAGAGATCATTGGTGTGCCTAATTTGGATGGTAATCCTTTAATTTAATGAAATGGAAGAAATAAAAATTGAATACAGAACACTATCGTACAATAGAGAAGGTTTTGAGGACAGTGAATTATTAGCGATTTACAAAAAATTACTCAAGCCACGTATGATAGAAGAGAAAATGTTGATTCTATTGCGTCAAGGAAAAATCACGAAGTGGTTTTCAGGTTGGGGCCAAGAAGGTATTTCTGTCGGATGTGCATTTGCAATGGCTGATGATGAGTATATTCTTCCGATGCATAGAAATTTGGGTGTATTTACGTCTCGAGACATTCCGCTTAAGAAATTATTTGCTCAATTTCAAGGTAAATCAGCAGGATTTACAAAAGGAAGGGATCGATCTTTTCATTTTGGGACTCAAGCGCATAAATTGGTGGGTATGATTTCACATTTAGGGCCGCAATTAGGAATTGCCGATGGGATTGCTTTGGGAAATGTCCTAAAGAAAAACAAACAGTCTACTATGGTATTTACGGGAGATGGCGGTGCATCTGAAGGAGATTTTCATGAATCATTGAATGTTGCTGCTGTATGGGATTTGCCTGTAATTTTCTGTGTAGAAAATAACTGTTGGGGATTATCTACACCTTCGGTTGAGCAATTTCGATGTAAACAGTTTATCGACAAGGGGATAGGCTATGGTATGAAAGCCATACAAGTAGATGGAAACAATATTTTGGAAGTCATTCGTGCTGTGCGACAAATAAACGAAGATATTCGCAAAGAACCGAAACCGTATTTATTGGAATTGATGACATTCCGAATGAGGGGGCATGAGGAATCTTCTGGCACAAAATATTATCCCGAGGGTATTCAAGAAGAATGGGCTAAAAAAGACCCTGTTGTAAATTTTGAGCTTTATTTAAAAGAAATTGGTCTATTGGATGAAGAAACTGAGAGGCAAATCAAAGAGGATTTTAAACATGAAATTCAAGAAGGGTTTGATCAAGCAAATGCTGAGCCAGCAATAGATGCAAAAAATAATAACGAAACAGGGGACGTTTATGCTCCTTGGAAACAAGAAATAATTAATGCCTCTAGCGAAAAAGTGGAAAAACGCTTTATTGATGCTATTCAAGATGCGTTGATTCAATCGATGGAAAAATATCCGGATTTGGTGCTTATGGGTCAAGATATTGCAGCATATGGTGGTGCATTTAAAGTTACCGAAGGGCTTGTAGATAAATTTGGAACCTCCAGGGTTCGAAATACACCATTATGTGAATCGGCAATTGTTGGAGCTGCTTTAGGATTATCAATCAACGGAATGAAAGCAATGGTTGAAATGCAGTTTGCAGATTTTGTAACTTGTGGCTTTAACCAAATTGTTAACAATTTAGCAAAATTACACTGGCGTTGGGGGCAAAATGCAGATGTAGTAATAAGGATGCCTACAGGTGCTGGGACGGCAGCAGGACCATTCCATTCTCAAAGTAATGAAGCATGGTTCACGCATACCCCAGGATTGAAAGTGGTTTACCCATCCAATCCTTACGATGCAAAGGGATTACTAAATGCCTCTTTTGAAGACCCAAATCCAATAATCTTCTTTGAACACAAGTATTTATATCGAAGCTTAAAAGAAGAGATCCCATCCGAATATTACACGGTTGAAATTGGTAAAGCTGCAGTTGTAAATGAAGGAACCGATTTAACAATTGTTACCTACGGAATGGGTGTGCATTGGGCAAAAGAAGCTATGCAAGATTATCCCTCATTAACCGCCGAAATAATAGATTTGCGAACATTACTTCCTTTAGATAATGAAGCAATCTTTTCAGCTGTTAAAAAAACAGGAAAGGTCATTGTTTTACACGAGGATTGTTTGACTGGTGGAATTGGTGGAGAATTAGTTGCTTTGATTGCAGAGCATTGTTTTGAATACCTAGATGCTCCTGTTCTGCGTGTTGCATCCCTTGATACTCCAGTTCCGTTTGCTGTGAGTCTTGAATCACAGTTTTTACCACAGGATAGATTACATGAAGCGATTAAGAGAATTACCGCTTTTTAAAAAAATAATCGGCTTAATAACCAAACGACTTTCCATAAACCTGCTTTTCAGATTTGGAATTATCGTTGTTGCGCTATTGATTTTTCGTATTGTTTTTTTAATTAAGAATAACATTTTCTTTACGGAAATTACAGTTACAGACTATTTAGTCGGTTCATGGTTTGATTTGATAACGATTTGTCTTTTCTTCTTTCCCTATTTAATACTATCCCTGATTCCGTTACCTGAATTCCTAGATAAAATAAAGCACTGGGTCTTAACCATCATTTTCGCACTGACCTCAATTGTTGTTTATTTTTTCAACGCATGGGATATTGCCTATTTTTCATATACAAGAAAAAGGATTTCCTATGATTATTTTAAGTTCATGATTTCGGAAAATAATGCGGGAAGTTTGGCCGGTGATTTTCTAATGGAATTTTGGTGGCTATTGGTGTTTTTTATTTTTCTATGCGTAACGACAATATTTATTTACACAGCATTACCGAGAATTTATTCCCGACCTAAAAATTGGAAAAGTTATTTAAAACTAGTTGTTGGTACTGCAACATTTGTAATTGTTGGTAGAGGAGGATTCCAATTAAAACCCATCGGTGTATTAGAAGCAACAAACTATACATCGCTTGAAAATGCTCCTGCCGTACTTAATTCAGCTTTTACTGTATTGAAAACATTCAATTATCAGGGAATGGAAAAGAAAAATTACTTTTCGAATGAAGAAGCTCGAAAAATTTTCAATCCGATTCAACATACTAAAGAACTAAATATACTGGAAGGTAAACCTAATGTGGTACTGATAATTTTTGAGAGCTTTGGTTCTATGTATGTTGGTCCTGATAACCCAGAGAGTTATACACCGTTTTTTGACTCTATCCTCTCAAAAAGCATGTACTTTAATTACGGGATTTCCAATTCCAAAACATCTATGGATGCAATGCCCTCTGTTATTTCATCGATTCCTTCTTGGATGAATGAATCATTTATTTTGTCTTCTTACAGTATGAACCAATATTCAGGTTTGCCGGGTATATTAAAAAAAGAAGGTTATAGCTCTGCGTTTTTTCATGGGGCCACAAATGGTTCCATGCGTTTCGATGCCTTTTCAAGTGCGGCTGGTTTTGAGCATTATTTCGGTAGAAACGAATACAATAATGAAGCACATTACGATGGTAATTGGGGAATTTCTGATCATTATTTAATGAACTGGAGTATCGACAAAATGAATGAATTAAAGTCTCCCTTCATTGCTTCAATATTTACCATCTCTTCTCATCATCCATTTGAAGTTCCAGAGGGATATAAAGAAAAAGTCAAATCAGGTCCTGATCCTATTTGTCGTACACTTTCCTATGTCGATTTTGCATTTAAAGAATTTTGGGAGAAAATTTCAAGACAAGAATGGTTTAAAAATACGTTATTTGTTTTTGTCGCTGACCATGTCGGCCCTACAAATAGATCTGACAGAACTTCATTAGAATGGTCACATCGTATACCAATAGCGTTTTTTCACGCTTCTGGGAAATTACCTGTTATTCCAAGAAATACAGCATTTCAGCAGATAGATATTTTACCCACAATACTAGATTTAGTAAATGTGAAGCAGTCTTATTTTGCTATGGGAACTTCTTATTTCCAGCATAAAAATATGCCGAATATTGTTTACGATCAAGAAAACCTGCTGCATTTTGAATATGGTAAGTCACCATTGATTTGGAATGAGTCTTTATCAAGTACTACAAAAGAAAATGAGCAGTTGATCAGGAAAATGAAAGCGATATATCAGCAGTATACCCATCATTTGATTGACAATAGAATGTTGCCTTAAGAAATTTTCATCTTAATTCGCCATTCGTTTGGAAATAAATTGTTAAATCGTTTTCCTAAATGGTTAATGTATCCTAAGGGCGTATGATCAAAAACAATTTCTTTGTATCCAATTGAACCGCTCAACTGAAACGTTTCTCCTTTAAGAAACTTAAGTGCCTCGGGTTTTTCTAAATGTACTTTTTCAAAAGACGTATCCAAGAATGGGGTGAGCGCCAAATCAATTTGCGGCACCTCTTTTTTGCCAAAAACTTGAGAGACTGTGATGCCCGTTTTTAAAATGAAAAAATTATCTTTTAACTGTTTTGATAGGTTAAATGTGTTTTCATTACTAGCAATAACAAATCCTGCTGAGGTATTAAAAGCAAGTCCTAATGGATTCTCAGAAATAAATTTGGGAACATCGGTAAACGTAACAATATCTGATTTCTTTTTATCAAATGTGGTAGTGTTATTCTTTCTTAAAACGGCACAATAAAAACCTTCACTTTCGAGTAAATTTGGAAAAAAGTATTGTCCAATGCTTTCTTTATCTTTAAACATTCCTTCAAATTGAGGCATCTCGCAAACTGATAGGTTATAGGTATCAATAAATTCACGCAGAAGTTCTTCGTTTTCTTTTGGATTAAATGTACAAGTTGAATAAATCAAGAAACCTTCTTCTTTAAGACAAGGTAACAAGTTTTCTAAGATTTCTTTTTGTCTGGCTTCACAGATGAAGCAATTTTGTAACGACCATTCATCCCTTGCTTTTTGATCTTTACGAAACATTCCTTCACCAGAACAAGGTGCGTCAATTACTATCAGGTCAAACTTAATCTTCGTTTTCCTAAAAGTCTTTGTGTCGTTGCAAGTTACGATTTGATTAGAGAATCCCCATTTCGTGACCGTTTCAACTAAAATAAACGCTCGGGATTTTATCACTTCATTGCTAATTATCGTTCCTTTGTTCGATAGTTTTTCAGCAAGAATGGATGTTTTTCCACCTGGTGCTGCACAAGCATCTAGAACCAACGGGTATTCTGGTAATTCCAAGTGATTTAAAATAGTTTCTAAATACATTGATCCTGCTTCCTGCGGATAATAGGTGCCAGCATGAAAAGATGGGTCCAAGGTAAAAACCGGCCGCTCAATAAGATAATAGCCGTTTTTAGCCCAAGGAACTCTTGATTTGAGATCGATACTTGTATTTTTTTTGAACGGGTGAAGTCTTATAGACGTTGGAGGTGTTGAGTTCAGCTGCGCAAATAAATCCACTGAAAACGGATAGTTTTCAAGCATTCTTTTTTCAAAGTCTTTTGGAAGGTTATTTTCTGATTTCACTAGATTTCTATAGTGATTTTCATTAAGCAATTGTCATTGTTATTGGCAATTTTTCTTCGGTCAATAACCAAACCATAACACCATAGAATATGTTCCTCATCACAAATCAAAGGTATTGATATTTTTTGGGAATTTGGAATTTTAGCGGTCGTAAAAACATCAGAAAGTAGTTTAGATCCGTTAATTCCTAGGGGGAATATACGGTCGCCTTCTTGCCAAAATCTTATAAATAGTTCTCCTTTGATTTTTTCTTTGTTGACGTATAGCGATATTTTGTCAAATATTTCAGGAAGTTTTGAAACCTCTTTAACGTTTAAAGAGAATTGATTTGCTTTTTTTTCAGTTGTAATAAATGCTATAAATTTTCTGTCTTTTAAGAATTCGCTGGATGTATTTACAATGAATTTGGCACCTGATTGAGAAATCAAAAAATTTCGGAATTCTCCGAGTTGGCTTCCTTTTAAACCAAATGACTTTATAAATAAAAGTAATTTGTCATCCGAAAACTCATGTAGTTCTTCCAAAAGAAAAATGTTCTTATGGTCAGTCAGGAACCGTTGGATGAAAATTTCATCTTCCTTTTCTTGCTCGCCCAATTTTTCTTGAATCAGTAGAATGGAAGCTGAAAGTGTAGGGAAATTCAAGGATAATTCTGGGAGTAAACGATTCCTAATAGAATTGCGTAAATAATTGTTTTTTTTATTACTACTATCTTCGCGCCATTCTATGCCGTTTTGAATTAAATATGCAGTTATGTCTTTCGGATTTACCTTCAACATAGGTCTAATGATTTTATTTTTTCTTACCGACATGCCCATCAAGCCACTCCGGCCGGAATTTCTAAACAAATGCAGCCAAAAATTTTCAAGTTGGTCATGCTGATGATGAGCTACTAGGAGGAATGAATTTTTGTGTCTTAAAAGTTTTTTTTCGAAAAACGAGTAACGAATATCTCTTGCTATTTGTTGAAGATTTCCTTTTTTAAGGTCGGTTAATGAAAAATTAACGTCATGAACAATCAATTCTACGTCAAGTGATTTGGCAAAATTTTCCAACCAACGCTGATCCTCATTACTTTCTTCACCCCTAAGGTGATAATTTACATGAAGAAAAGTTACGGGAAAGCCAAGGCTGTGAACGGCATGAGCCAAGGCTACCGAATCTTTTCCTGAGGAAATCGCAATAAAATAGTGATGACCACCCTCCTCTTCAAGCACTTGTTTTATGTCATTAACTAGTGATGACATTTCGCAATTTTTCAATTTTTAGTAAACATTCGTTGTATTCTTTTTCGGCATCCGATGTTATAGTAATGGCGCTTCCTACACCACAGCTCACTCTCTTTTTTTCTTGGTTATAAATCAGGCTTCTAATGACAACGTTAAAATCGAAATCTCCTGAAGGGTCAATGTATCCAATAGAACCTGCATATAATCCCCGGTTGAAGTCCTCCAATTCGTCAATTATTTCCAAGGCCCTTTTTTTCGGTGCGCCTGTCATCGAACCCATTGGAAATAAGGCATGAAGTATTTCTGTGAATACAGTTGTCTTAAGTTCACAAGATACGGTGGAGATTAATTGATGTACAGTTGGGAAGCTATATACTTTGCAAAGTTCTTCTACGTCTACAGTGCCTTTTTCAGCTATTTTTGAAAGGTCATTCCTAACCAAATCAACAATCATAATGTTTTCGGAAGTTTCTTTCGGGTCATTAACTAATGACAAGATGTTTTGCTCATCGGCCAAGTGGTCAATTCCTCTAGCTGCAGTACCCTTAATAGGCTGAGAAATTAATTTAGTTCCTTTCTTTTGAATAAATCGTTCTGGGCTTGAACAAAAAAGAAAATGTTCGTTGAATCGCAGATATGCTGAAAAAGGTGCCTTAGTGAAGTGATTCAGTTTAAAATACAAATCTAAAGGATGTGCAATTTCGATCCCTTCCGCATAAAATTCTTGACAATAATTTACCTCGTATATATCACCTCGCTGTAAGTGTGTTTTGATAAGTTCTATCTTTTTAAGGTAATCATCTTTTGAGGTTTTTGCTTTTAATGGAATGTTGTATATATGATAATTTTCATTTGTTTCCATTTCCATTAACCAATCTAAAAAAGCCATAGATTCCGCGGTAGGATTTCCTCTCAAGAAATCATGTCCTTCGCTTTTGAAATTTACCACTGTTTTTGGTGTCCAAAGTAAGATAAGTGGAAAACCCTGTTCGTCTTCGTGTCTTGAAGATAAATTTAACAACGGATTTTTTAGGTTATAATTTAACGAAAGAAAGACATAATCATTTTGATGTTTGCTTAGAAATTGATTTATTTCCTCCGCAGAGAAAGCAAAAGAAATAAGAACATCCTCACATTCAAAACCAATTAATCTATCACCATTATTACTGTTAAAAATACAAACGGGAATATCTTCGTAACTCATGTAACGTGCAATCGGTAATTTTAAGTAAAAATAACAAGAATAAAACCATTTCACTCAACAGTTGTTCTTAGCTTTGCATGCGATTATGAAAAATTTAATTTACTTTTTTTTATTACTAAGTTCAGTTGGGTCTTTTGCTCAGTCAAAATATACCTTAAGTGGTTATATCACTGAAGCGAAAAGTGGGGAGGCATTGATTGGTGTTAAAGTTGTTATTCCTTCTTTGAATCAAGGAGCAACAACGAATAATTATGGATTTTATTCTTTAACAGTACCTTCAGGTAATTATATCGTTGAATTTCGATCAGGAATATATTCCACCGAAACAAAAGAAATAGACCTCTCAAAGGATGTAAAGCTCAATGTAGAAGTTGGGACAAAAAATCTTAATGAAATAAAACTGAGTGGAAAAAAAGGAGAAAATGTTAATTCTGCTCAAATGGGCCAAATGGCTTTAGAAATGGAAACGATTAAAACCTTGCCAGCTTTCATGGGGGAGGTTGATGTCATAAAAACGATTCAATTACTTCCTGGGGTATCTTCTGTTTCTGAAGGTGGTCAAGGGTTTTACGTAAGGGGAGGTGGTCCAGATCAAAACCTAGTATTATTGGATGAAGCGGTTGTTTATAACGCGGCTCATTTATTCGGATTTTTCTCGGTTTTCAACGCAGATGCTGTAAAAGGAGTCAATCTTATTAAAGGAGGAATGCCAGCAAATTTTGGCGGGAGGATGTCTTCGGTGTTGGAAGTGAATATGAATGAAGGTAATTATAAACGAATGCGTGTAACAGGCGGAATTGGCGCAATTTCTTCAAGATTAACTGTTGAAGGTCCCATTAAAAAAGACAAAGGATCGTTCATTATTTCGGGAAGAAGAACCTATATAGACATTTTATTGAAAGCTGCGATCCCTGATTCTTCTCCTTTTTCTGGAAGCGGTTATTACTTCTATGATTTCAATTTCAAAGCCAACTATAAACTAGGTGAAAAAGACAGAATATATCTGAGCGGTTATTACGGAAAGGATGTTTTTTCTTTTGGTTCCAGAGAAGATGACTTCACCGTTAATATGCCTTGGGGTAATGGGATCGCAGCATTACGATGGAATCATTTGTTTTCAAATAAATTGTTCATGAATGTTACAGGAACGTTTACGGATTATAATTTTGAATTTGGTTCTGCTCAAGATCAATTTCGCTTTAGTTTGCTTTCGGGAGTTCGTGATGTGGGCGGAAAGGTTGATTTTTCGTATTTTCCCAATGCCAAGCACCGTTTAAAGTGGGGAGGTGAACACACTTTCCACACCTTCACCCCAACAAGTATTTCTGCTCAATCAGACAGTATCGTTTTTAATACTGGATTAGCACAAAAACTTAAGTCTCACGAGGCAGCTGTTTATGTCTTAGATGAATTTGATGTGTCTGATGCATTGAAAATAAATGTGGGATTGCGATACAGTGCTTATGCTTTTACGGGGCCTTTTACGCGATATATCAAAGGAGATATTGGAACACCTGATACAACCATTGAATATGGAAGGGGTGATATTATTAAATTTTATAATGGTTTAGAACCTCGCATTTCCATGCGTTTTTTATTGCCTGATAAAAGTTCAATAAAAGCAGGATATGCATACAATTATCAATATGTTCATTTGACTTCTTTGAGTGCAGTTTCTCTACCAACAGACGTATGGTTTCCCACTACAGATTTAGCCAAGCCTCAAAAAGGCTATCAAGTATCAATAGGGTATTTTAAAAATTTCGATGACGACAAATGGGAAACGAGTGTGGAAGTTTATTACAAAGGTCTTAGTAACTTAATTGAATACAAAGAAGGTGCGTTACCCGGTGATAATGTAAACGATAATACAGACAATCTATTAGTATATGGAATAGGGTGGGCCTATGGGATTGAATTCTTTGTCAAAAGATCCTTTGGTAAATTTACAGGTTGGGTTGGTTATACTTGGGCTAAAACAGAACGAAAGTTTGAGGACTTAAACGAAGGGAATCCTTTTCCAGCGAAGTATGATCGTCGACATGATTTAAGCATCGTGGCATCCTACAAATTGAATGATCGTTGGACGTTTAGTTCATCGTTTATTTACGCAACGGGAAATACCTTAACATTGCCTTCATCATGGTATGTGCAGGAGCAAAATTTGCTTTTTAATTACGGAGCAAGAAATTCAACACGTATGCCAGCGTATCACCGTTTGGATTTATCTGCCACTTGGTATGATAAAGCAGAAAAGACCATGGTAGATCCGAGAACGGGTACTGAAGTGAGAGTGAAAAAACGTTTTCGTCACAATTGGGCCTTTTCAATTTATAATGTGTACAATCGAGCAAATCCATTTTTTCTTTACGTTGATAACGATGGAGATTTCTTAAATGGAGATTTTAAAATATCAGTGAAACAAGTGACTTTATTTCCTGTAATACCGAGTGTAACCTGGAATTTTGAATTTTAATGAAAAAGACATTTTTATACCTTTGTTTCGGTAGTTTAGTAGTCGCCATTTGTGCCTTAACCTCATGCACGAAGGAAGTACAAATAGATATTCCCGGATACAAAGAACAATTAGTTGTCGATGGCTTCATCGAAACTGATCTACCTGCAATAGTTTTGTTGAGTAAAACCAATAATATCTACGCAGGAACGAATATTCAGAATTATATCGATGGATTTGTCTCAGGTGCAACAGTTGTTGTTTCTAACGGATCTCTAACAGACACGCTTTTAGAAGTATGCACCGATAATTTACCTCCGGGCACTGAAGAGTCGGTTGCAGCCTTTTTTGGCTTGCCTGTAGAACAAATTGTTAATCTTCATTTATGCTTTTATGTCTCAGATCAAGTAGTTGGTGAAGTTGGAAAAACGTATAATCTAACGATTCAAAATGAAAGTAAAACGTACACTTCTCAAACGAAAATTCTTGCTCCGAGAGCACTAGACAGTTTATTCTGGAGAGAAGAAGTAGATGTTCCAGGATATGGTTTCTCGTGGGCAAAATTATCGGACCCTCCGGCCACGGGTAATGCCTATCGATGGGAAGTAAAATACACCACGGATGTGCCGTTTTCGAAGCCATTTGGCCCTTTCTCTGACGATAGGTTTTACAATGGTCTTACCTTTGAGTTTGCATACGAAAATCCCATGAGTTTTAGTGACCCTACGTTAGCACCAGAGGTAAGAGGTTATTACAAACAAGGTGATACTATCGTGGTTAAATTTTCTACATTAGGTCAGAAGGAGTATCAATTTTATGACAAAAAATACAATCAAATATACAGTGGCGGTAATCCATTTGCTACTCCAGTGAATATACCATCTAACATTGTTGGTGGCGCATTAGGAATATGGGCTGGATTTTCTCCAACTTTTGACACCTTGATTTGTCAATAATAGATTTTTTAACTTTTCTCAAAGATATTCTTTCGTCTTTTTAAAGATAAGTATCCTTTTTTATTGGCATAGACGATTTTCATAACCGTAGAATCGAAGCTATCGATTTCTTCAAAATCAATACGTATATTTCTTTTTCTCGGTTGAAAATGAGCAGACCAAGAAAAACTAGAAAATACAAGTGAATCGATTCTATTCAATTGGTTTACACGTTTCATTTCAGTGATATTGTAATAATCTTTAGGGGTGATATTGGGGAACACATGTTCGGTTGGAAGAAACTCATATGAAGCCATTTTTTCTTTAAAAAAGTATAATGTTGAACTACATACAGGTCCGCACGTTGTTAATGATATACCAACTAAATTTTCTTTTTTAGTTATCCGCCACTTTTTAAGTTCCCAGGTTCCTTCGAACAAACCAGTAAGCAGTAAGTAACTTGAACTTATTTTTTCAATTCTGAAAGAATGATAATTAACGTCATGAAGTGTTGAAACAAATTGTTGATATGCTTTTGATCGGTGTTCTTTTGTGGCGGGACAAACACTGTCCGGAATATTCATAAAAGTTGAAATTATAGATTGCGCTCTTGATGAATGACAACCGAACATGAGCACGTAAAAAATGAGCTGTTTCATCTTGAATTATTTTAAATGATGGATTGATTTTAGTAGCATTTTTAAGTAAGTCTATCAATCACTTCTTCGTATTTGCTATAATCTTGAAATAACTCTTCCTTCGTGAACAGTTCAAATGTAGAAAAATCAAAGCCTGGTGATACTACGCAAGATACAAGTGCGTAGCCATTGGCGTTTTCAATTTCACTTCCAAAAATTGTATTTCCTTTTACCAAAGCATGTGGTGTTTGATTTTTTGTTAAATCAAGTCCAAGATGTATCGTTTTTAATTTATTTTTGACCAATAAGTGAATACTCAAAGGGTCTCCTTCATGAAAATACCAATGTTCGTCACTTTGAATGCGATGGAAACGGGACGGCGATTCGGAGGTAAGTAAAAAATAGATAGATGTCATTAACGAAAGATCCTTTTGGTTTTTTTCAATTGACCGATATGTTTCTTTGTAATAACCACCTTCAGGATGAGGGAGTAATTTAAGTGTTTCAACTAATTCTTCTACGCGTGCATTCATTTATTTATTTATTCAATTGGATTAATCAAAGGTTGTTGACCTGCATTTTTTATTTTTGGTAGATAATAGCGAAGATCGACGGATAAAAATGCTCCACTAGCTTGCGTATAATCATTTGCCTTGAGTTGGGTTCCGTAAAAATACAAACCATTATATTCAAACAACGCTGAAAGTGGAATTTTTGCGGAAGCTCCGAGGTAATAAAAACCTATTTTTTTTGTTCTGAATTCAAAACCTGCTTGTGCATTTATTTCAGCGCCAAATTTATAACGTGCATAACCATAATGCACAAAATTACTTTTACCTTCTGTGTAATTATTAACACGAACACTTGAGGGTTTGTAAAATAAAGAAGTGCCGAGACCTGCCGATCCAAAAATTGATTTTGTTAATTTCACAAACACAAGTCCTTGAATAGGAAATTCATAATTAACGAATGTCATGTTATTGGTGCTTATTAGGTTAGAATCACGAACCTCCATAGAGATATACAGGTGCCGTTGCGTGTAATTGATACCTCCTTCTAAGCTAAATCCATTCTCATAATCCCGACGTATCATACCTCCAAAAGAGTATCCAGGTTGAAACTTTGATAGAGAACGATACATTGAATCCCCTAATTCCATTGGTGTATCACTTCCAAGCCCAGGTATAATGAGACGAACTTGCATACCGTAATAAATCGGTAAATCTTCATTATACTCTTCTCTATATTTCCTTTGACTAAAGGAAATAAGACAAATGAATAAAATCCCTAAAATACAGATTAAGTGTTTCAAATTATTCTTTTATCCACGATGAATTGTATTCGAGCGGTTTTCTGTGTGTAGTTTCAGGCCATGGATGGGCAGGATATCCGATGTAAAATAGACCAAGGCATTTATCCTTTAATCCTAAACCAAGAAATTCGTTCATCTGTTCGCTGTAAATTAATTGAGGGGTAGACCAAAATCCACCAAGGCCGTATGCTGTGCATGTTAAGTGCATGTTTTGAATTGCACAGGCTACTGCTTCAATTTCTTCTATTTCTGGTATTCGTTCCTCTAGTTGCCTCTTCATGGAAACGGCAATGACTACTGATGCGTGTTTTGGTCTACGGATAAGCTTGGCTAATTTTTGAGGATTTTGTTTATCAATTGGAGTAATCGATAGATAGGTATTACCCAAAAAATCACTTAATATATCTAAACCTTTCTCTTGGAAAATATGAAACCTCCATGGCTGTGTATTACCATGAGTAGGGGCAAATTGTGCGTTGGTTAGGATTAACTCAATTTGCTCTTTATGAACCTTTCTGTCTGAAAATTGCTCGGGATAGATGGTCCTTCTATTTCGAATAAGTTCTGTAATTTCTGATAAGTTATATTTCATTTACTGCAATAAATGGTCAAATATTCGGTTGCTGTCATATTACCTAAATCGGCGGATTTTTTTAAATCTAAACAACATCCTTTCAAATCTCCAATCATCCTTCTCATAAAACTCCGCATGAAAAAATAGGATGCATTCTCTTCGTTTAGCTTTATGGCTTTTGATATATCTTCTAAAGACTCGGTTGTTTTGTCTAAATTGAAGTAACAAAATGAGCGTATAGAATACATATAGGCCAATTGCACATTATCACTTTCTAATTTTGATTCAAGGGTTAAAGCTTTGTTTATATATGCAATTGCTTCATTAAATAGTTGTTGCTCGGCCGCGATATTGGCAAGCTGAACATAGGCTTTTACGTAAAGAGAATCATAACTCAATGCTTTAACGTATAAGTTTTTAGCTTTTATGAAATCTCTAGAATTATAAGCCGTATTTGCTTTGGATAGAACGTTGAAAAGTTTATTTTTTTGGGAAAAACTACTGAATGAAATACATATAACAATTCCAATGAGTCCAATCTTCATATAGTCAAATTTAATCAATATGTCAGATAATACAAAGAAAAGATGAATTCCTCGATTGCTTTTAAAATCGTATTTTTGTCAACTATGAAAATTTACCTAACCCTTTTGTTGCTTGCCTTGTATGGTTTATTTCCTGCACAAAGGCCTTCCGGGGATGGAGTTCTTTTTGGGAAGATTGTTGATGATGTTACTTCACAACCTTTAGAATACGCTTCCGTGCGTCTACTGAATGCAAAAGATTCTTCTGTTTATTCGGGTGTTTATTCTGATGCTATGGGTAAATTCCAATTCGAAAATCTTCCGTACGGAAAATATTTATTGAAAATTGCAAGATCCGGTTTTCAACCTTATTTTTCTTCACAGCTAGTGCTGTCCTCCACAACAAAATTGTACAATTGTGCTGTTATACGACTATCTGTCGATGCGAAAAACCTGAATCAAGTAAACCTTTCTGGAAATTTAGATGTGTTGAAAGCAGGAATTGATAAAAAGATATATAATGTTGCTGAGGACTTATCGGTTAAAGGCGGAACAGCTAATGATATTTTGACAAGACTTCCCTCTGTAGAATTAGATCAAGAAGGTAAGATTTCTTTGCGTGGAGAAGGAACGGTCACTATTTTAATTGATGGTCGACCAAGTTCAATTTCCGGTGGTAATGGTAAAACATTGTTAGATGCTTTGCCTGCAGGATCTATTGAACGTATTGAAATTGTAACGAATCCTTCAGCAAAATACGATCCTGACGGAAATTCAGGAATAATAAACATTGTACTGAAGAAAAATAAACTCAAAGGTTTTAATGGTGCCGTTACCTCTAATATAGGGTCAGGAAATATCAGAAATGGCAATGTGGCGGAATCAAATTTATCGTTGAGCTATCGGAATGGAGCAGTAAATGTTTATGGAATTTACAGTTATCGCTACTTGGATGGGTATCGAAATAATTATTCAAATATCAATCAATTAAATGTTGATGGTAGTCGGTTTATATTGGATCAGGATAGAACGGGTAGCGATTTAAATGAAGGACATACCTTCAGAACAGGAGCAGATTTCAACTTGAAGGATCGTCAAACACTCGGCTTTTCTGCTACGGGTAGTATTGGGGTTAGAGATAGGACAGGAGATTTATGGAATTCAGTTTACGACACATTGAATAACAGGACGGATCTATGGCAACGAACAAGTTTTGACCCTTCACAACAACGAAACATAGATGTCAATACAAACTATCGTTATGATTTTAAAAATGATCGTGGGAATTTTGTTTTCGATGCAACACAATCTTTTGGAAAGGAAGGGATTCAAGGGTTTTATCAGGAAAATTATTTCGAGCCAGATTCAGTTCCAACAATTGGAAAAAATTCTTTGAAACAACAACTTGATAATAAAGAAAAGAACAATATAACAACAGTTCAGGCCGATTTAACCCTGCTCTTTCCAAAACTATCTGCTAGAATGGAAACTGGAGTTAAAGCAATTCTTCGTGACCAAGAAGTTAACACCAATTCAGAAACATTTGATTATTTATTGAATGCCTACATACAAGATACATTAGCGAATTTTCTATACCAGTACAAAGAACGAGTCTTTAGTGCTTACGGCGTGTTTGGTCAGCAGTTTGGCAAATTTAAGTACCAAGGAGGCTTACGCTTCGAGCAAGCTTATCAATTGCCAAATCTCGTTTCACAAGGTATTAAAATCAACAATCCACCTTATTTTAATATTTTTCCGTCTGTTCATTTGCGCTATGAAATGGTTCCAAAATCTGAACTTAGCTTAAGTTATAGTAAAAGAATAACTCGGCCTTCCTCCGCAGATATGAATCCCTTCACTAATTACTCAGACCCATTTAACTTGCGTGTTGGAAATCCATACTTACAACCGGAATATACGGATTCATATGATTTGAATTACACGCACGAACGGAAGATTTACAACATTTCATCCAGTGTGTACTATCGAAATTCTAAAGGAGTTATTAGTCGAGTGAAAGAATATTATGAAAACAACACAAGTGCCGTAACATTCATGAATATTGCAGAAACACACAGCTTAGGGTCCGACGTCATGTTAAATGTAAAACCAATGCCGTGGTGGAGATCTTCCATTTCCTGGAATGGAAATTATATTTGGTACTTGACCAATCAAGAGGCCTTGCCTAATAGACAAGGGTATTTTCATAATTTTAAATTCAATTCATCGATTGAATTTTGGAAAAAAACGGCTTCACTTCAAGTCAGTGTTACGTACAATGGAAAAAGGATAACGGTTCAAGGAATTGCACAAAGACAAGGGCCAACGGATATTGCTTTTGAAAAGCGCTTAGCCAAAGGAAAATGGTCAATTGGAGCGCGTGTTTCGGATGTTTTTAATGTTCAAGGATTTTATTTTAAGGTTGATCGTCCAACGGTTGAACAAACTTCTACATTTAAATGGTTGACTCGACGTTACTATTTTTCTGTTACCTACAAATTTGGAAAATTAGAAATTTCGAATAAAAAATCCAATTTTAATGACAATGGGGGTGCGGAGTAATATTCGGTTTCTGTTAGTTCTATGTTGTGTTTTCATTACACATGTAAGATTGGCACAAAATCCTTGGAGTGGAAATACCACACCTTCCTATCCTGAGCTAATTTCTCATTTGAAAACGATTGATCTCACTCATGCAGAAATAGAAAATTATGCGATGGGTCAATCCGATTATGGAGAACCTATATACTTGTTAATTATTAACGGTACAGGTGATTCTTCAAAGACCTTTGAAAAGGCAAGGAATTCTTCCACTTTACTAGTAAATAATGCCATACATCCAGGAGAACCTGATGGAGTTAATGCTTGCCTTCTTTGGATAGATAATTGGATAAAAAATGGAAAAGAAACTGCTGAATTGCCTGTTATTGCCATAATTTCGGCTTACAATGTAGGTGGAATGTTTAATCGGTCATCAACGAGTAGGGCGAATCAAAACGGACCTGAAGAATATGGTTTTCGGGGTAATGCTAGGAATTTAGATTTGAATCGAGATTTTATCAAAGCGGATGCGGAAAACACCAAGACCTTTTATCGAATATTTCACTCATTAGATCCAGATGTGTTTATTGATAATCATGTAAGCAACGGAGCTGACTATCCGTATACGTTGACATTTATCTCCTCTGTAAAAGAGCGAATGGCGCCTAGTTTAAGAAAACTCACATACGGTCAGTTAATTCCATATATGACGAAAGTACTCAGAAAACACAAATGGGAACTCTTTCCCTATGTCGAACTAAAAGGTAAAACACCAGAAGAGGGGATTGTGGCTTTTAATGACTTGCCACGTTATGCGATGGGCTATGCCAATCTTTTTAATACCATAAGTTTTACCGTAGAAACGCATATGTTGAAACCTTTTCCTGAAAGAGTGAAAGCCACATATGACTTTATGAATGAATTAATTTGTTGGATGGGAGGACATTCAAAGTCCATTGAAGCAGACAGAGCAAAAGCCAAATTATGGGCAAAATCATTACCAACATTTTACTACAACTATAATTTTGAAAATACAAAAGATTCAATTTGGTTTAAGGGGTATGAGGCCGAGTATGTTAAAAATGAAACAACTCAATTAGCACACCTTAACTATAATCGCACTAAGCCGTATGAAAAATATATTCCTCATTTTAATAGACATGTAGCTATAGATTCAATGAGAGTTTCAGACTATTATGTACTTTCTGCACAGGAAAAAAAAGCTAAAGAAATATTAACGTTTAATCAAATTCAATATACTGAACTTAAAAACGATACTATTATAGAACTTGGTGTGCTTGTTGTGAAAGATTTCAAAAGTCTTTCAAAACCCTATGAAGGTCATTTTAAACATACTCAGATTGAACTCGCACCAATTTCCTCACAGTACGTAAGATTAAAAAAAGGAGATTGGATTATTCCTACAAAACAAGATAATTCACTTTTCATTCATTCGGTTCTATGGCCTGAGTCAGAAGACTCATTTACTGCTTGGAATTTTTTCGATTCGTATTTACAACAGAAAGAGTATTTTTCGTCCTACGTTTTCAAGGATAAAATCGATGAGATATTTGCCAAAAATTCAAACTTAAAAGAAACCTTCGAACAAAAGCTTCAATCAGATTCTTCTTTTGCTTCCAGCGAATGGGACCAATTGTATTATATCTACGCAAATAGTCCATATTTTGAACAGACCTTTATGCGTTTGCCAGTTTACATAGGAAATTATTGAAAATGGGTTTAGTTCAACGTGAGACTTTAAAAACCACCATTTTGTCTTCACTTGGTTTAGTTTTAGGGTATGTGAATAAGGCTGTTTTGTTTCTTATTCTTCTCTCTCCCGAACAAGTCGGTTTGGTTAATTTAACGGTTACCGTTGGTTTGCTATTTTCTCAATTTGCTAATTTGGGAACTATTTACAGCGTATGGCGTTTTTTTCCATTTTTCAGAAATCAGGAGCAAGGTCATTATGGTTTTTTGTTACTCAATATGTTTATTGTACTGTTCGGTGTAGTGATAATGTCAATGGTTGTTTTCATTTTCAGAGACACAATCGTTTATTTGTATCAAGATAATTCCGAATTATTTGTTGACTATTACCTTTGGATCATTCCAATCGGGATTGCGCATGTTTATTATGTGTTGTTTGATAATTATTTAAGAGGATTACATAAAAATGTTTTTTCTATTTTTTTGAATGAAATTGTACTTAGATTACTGGTAATGGGGTTGTTGTTACTCCTTTACCTAAATTGGATAGATTTCCATCAATTTTTCAGTTATCATGCCTTACTTTATTTTTTTCCATCTGCGGTACTTTTTATTTATTTAATCAAAAAGGGGGAACTAAAACTCTCCTTGAGTTCTATTAAAGTATCTAGAAAATTTCGCCGTTTGATACTATATTTTAGTGGTTATAGTTACATCAATACCCTTGCGGTTCTCTTAGTAATTTCCATGGATGCCATGATGATTGCTCATTACATAGACTTGAAAGCAACAGCTATTTATACCACTGTTATATACATTACCAGTGCAGTAATGGTTCCATACAGGTCACTGATTCGTGTCAGTTCTCCTTTGGTTGCCTTACATTGGAAAAATAGAGATATATCGGCGTTGCAAAGTTTATACAGTAAATCAAGCTCGGTTGGGTTATATTTTGCATTGTTGAGTTTTTCATTTATTTGGTTTCCAGTAAAAGAAATATTTTCATTTATTCCTCAGTATCGTGACGGTATATATGTTTTTCTTTTTATTATGATCGGTAGAATGGTAGATATGTTTTGTGGCCTAAACGGTACTATTTTTTCGACATCGCGCAAATATAAATTCGATTTAATTTTTTCTATTTTCCTCTGTGCTACAGTTTTCTATTTGAATTTGTTATTAATTCCTGAATATGGAGTTGTTGGTGCAGCTATTTCTACCTCTTTGGCTTATGTGATTTATAATGTGTTGCGTTGTTGGTACATTTATTATTATTATAAATTACATCCACTGAACAAACAGCAGCTATTTTTACTATTTTATTTTGCAGGATTTTATGGTCTTATGTTAGCATTCGACACCTACCTTTTCCAATCCATTGAATTTTCAAGTCTAATTTTTCCTATTGTATATAAATGGATATTGATTTTTGTAGCACTAATTATTCCTGTATTTTATTTAAACTTGGAAAAAGAATCCACACAATATATACGGAATTTTATAGTTAATTTTAAAAATAAAAGGCAACGAGAAATTAATAGTGGCGTTTAAATCAAGAATGAAAAGAATTCTGGCAATATTTTTCTTTTTAATGTGCGTTACGGTGAGTAACGCACAAAAAATTGACCCTGATGATTCATTTACCTTCGAATTGTGCCTTCCGAATTCATCTGTGAATAAGCCTTTTAGAGAAATTATGCAAGGAGTGGTTAGTGCATCTCCTTATTATCAATATACACTAAAAAATTCCCTGAGTATTGGTATTGGTGCCAATTACAGTTATTTTGCAATCAATCAATTTCGAGTAACCCAGAAAATATTGGGAGGAATGCATCAAGGGGTTGGTTTCTTTAAATTAGGCCATGAAAAATTTTGGTCGGAAAGAATGGGAACGGATATAGGTTTGAAGGTTGGGTATTCAGAACTTTTCGTAATTAGTGATTTATTGAAATCTCAAGATATTACATTTCGCAGGATGAACGGAGTTTTTGTTGAGCCTACGATTTCATATCTGATTACTATGGATGTTAACAGCAGTATTCGATTTGTCCTTGGTTTTCCTTTTTATAATTTTAAGTTTCAACCCTGGACAATAGGAGAGGGGAGTTGGGTTTATGCCACATCGTCTAGTGGTGATAACAATACTCCGGGCGTTTACGATCAAACAACTACAAAATCAAATGCAAGGGCTTTCACCATCGGATTTGGGTATACATATTACTTTAATGGAAAAAAATCAGAACCTTGGTTAGATAGTGAATAAACCTTAGGTTTGAATTACCCCAACATTATATCTTTTTTCAATAGGAGCTTGATTGGCCATAGCAATACCTAATGAAATAAAATCTCTAGTTTTTGCAGGGTCTATGATGGCGTCAATCCATAATCTACTCGCCGCATAATACGGAGATATTTGTTCGTCGTAGCGATTTTTTATTTTATTGAACAACTCGGTTTCACGGTCGGAAGTAATTTCTTCGCCTTTTCCTTTGAGTGTTGCTACTTCAATTTGCAATAACGTTTTTGCAGCAGCAGCACCAGACATTACGGCAATTTCTGCAGTTGGCCAACCTACAATTAATCGTGGATCGTATGCTTTTCCACACATCGCATAATTCCCGGCACCGTATGAATTTCCCATTACTATGGAAAACTTGGGTACAACGCTATTTGCCATGGCATTAACCATTTTTGCACCATCTTTAATAATACCTCCATGCTCGCTTTTGGAACCTACCATGAACCCTGTGACGTCATGCAGAAATACAAGTGGAATATTTTTTTGGTTACAATTCATGATAAATCGCGCAGCTTTGTCTGCTGAATCAGAATAAATAACACCACCAAATTGCATTTCTCCTTTGGCATTCTTAACTATCTCACGGTTATTTGCTACGATTCCTACGCTCCATCCGTCTATTCTTGCATATGCCGTAATAATTGATTTGCCGTATGTTGGTTTGTATTCAGTCCATTCAGAATTATCTACAATACATTTTAATAATTCTTTTGTTTCATATGGTTTTGAACGGTCTGCCGGCAATATTCCATAGGCATCTTTTGGATTTAATTTAGCGTCAGCAGCAGCTATTTTATCAAATCCTGCAATAGGTCTTTTACCCAGCCTACCAACTAAATCTCGAATGGTAGAAAGACATGTTTTGTCATCTGGAACGTTATAGTCACAAACACCAGAAATTTCAGTTTGCGTCGTGGCACCACCTAAGGTTTCGTTGTCAATCGATTCTCCAATAGCAGCTTTAACTAAATAAGATCCTGCCAAAAAAATAGTCCCAGTTTTATCTACGATCAACGATTCATCAGACATTATCGGCAAATAAGCACCTCCAGCAACACAGCTTCCCATCACCGCAGCAATTTGAGGAATTCCCTCTGAGCTCATGATGGCATTATTTCTAAATATTCTACCAAAATTTTCTTTATCGGGAAAAATCTCATCTTGAAGTGGTAAGTATACGCCGGCGGAATCTACTAAATAAATAATTGGAATCTTGTTCTCCATTGCAATTTCTTGAGCACGTAAATTCTTTTTTCCTGTAATAGGAAACCAAGCACCTGCTTTGACCGTGGCATCATTTGCAACAACGATACATATTCTTCCTTTTACATGTCCAATGACAACGACAACACCTCCTGCGGGACAACCGCCGTGTTCTTTATACATACCATATCCAGTCAGTGCGCCAACTTCAAAACGCGGACTGTTCGGATCGAGAAGCAAGTCGATTCGCTCTCTTGCAGTGAGTTTTCCACTTTCGTGTAATTTCTCGATGCGTTTTTTGCCACCACCTTCGTAAATCTTTGCCAATTCTGCCTCAAGTGCGCTTATTTTAAGTCGCATCTGATCCTCGTTGTAGTTAAAAGCTAATTCTTTCTCCGATACAGCCATATTGTAATTTTGTCCCAAATATACGAATTGTAAAACGACAATTAAATTGTATTTTTGTTCCATGCTAGAGCCTAGACAACAAAACATCTTTTCCATTTTTTGGTATATCGTAGCTTTCTTTAATGTAGGATTACTTTTTATGCTAGAAAGTGCTTTATCTGAGGTAAATAGGGATTTGTTTGCTTTTGGTCGCTATGCGCTAATTGTGTTTTTATTTATAATTTCTTTTAAGAAAAGGACACTCTCTCTTTGGATTTTCTCAGCAATGATTCTTGGAGTTGAGGTTGGAATTGACTTTCCTGAATTTGCAAAAGAAATGGAGCGTTTTGGGAAGATCTTTTTGCGTTTAGTGAAGTCTTTAGTAGCTCCATTGATCTTTGCAACGCTGGTGGTAGGCATTGCTGGCCATTCCAATTTGAAACAAGTTGGTAGAATCGGATTGAAGAGTATCTTATATTTTGAAATCGTAACCACTCTCGCTTTGGTGATTGGTCTTTTAGCGATAAATATTTCACAAGCGGGTACCGATGTAAAAGTAGAAGCAAGTAAAACAGAGAAGAGTAGGGCCTTTAGTCTCACAGCGAATGATATCGACGGAAGTAAGAAATTAGTAAACACATTAGATTCTTTAAGTCAGCTGCCTAATAATGAGGACAATGCAGAGTTGCAATCCACAATTACATTAATGAAGAAGGATATCGTGAATATGGAACTAGGAAAAAAAGATCATTGGGTAGAGGTATTTCCTGAGAATTTTGCTAAATCAATTGTTGAGAATCAGGTATTGCAAGTAGTAATATTCTCGGTGATTTTTGCAATTGGCTTAGGCATGATTACAAATATTCAGCACAAGAACACCATGTTAAACTTTAGTGAGAGTTTGGCTGAGGTGATGTTTAAATTTACAGATATTGTCATGTATGTGGCTCCCCTTGCCGTTTTTGGTGCCTTGGCATCTACAGTTGCCAAATCTGGTGTGGATATCTTATATAATTTAATGAAATTGGTTGGTACCCTATATGTAGCATTGGTCGTATTCGTTTTTTGTGTGCTTTTGCCGATTGCCCTGATAGCAAAAATATCAATCTCTAAATTTGTCAAAGCGGTAACAGAACCAGTGACTATTGCTTTTGCAACAGCGAGTAGTGAGGCTGCGCTTCCTAAAGCGCTTGAGAACATGGAGAAATTCGGAGTCCCCAAAAAGATTGTCGCGTTTGTAATTCCTACGGGCTACAGCTTCAATTTAGATGGCACCACACTTTACCTATCGCTTGCAGCAGTATTTGTCGCGCAAATGTGCGGAATGGATTTGTCTATTGGCGAGCAAATAAGCATTTGTTTAGTTTTGATGCTCACAAGTAAAGGAGTAGCAGGGGTTAGGGGAGCATCTTTCGTGATTTTGGCCGGAACAGTCGCCTCCATGGGTATTGATCCAGAGAAAGCAAGTATTATTTTAGCAGTTGACGCCTTAATGGATATGGCAAGAACATCCGTAAATGTACTTGGTAATTGTTTAGCTTCTGCAGTAATTGCACGAAGCGAGGGAGAACTTATAACTGAATAAAAAAGGGTAAATTTCTCGTCCCTTCTCCTTCAAATACTATTTAGTAAACTAAAAGTCTGCAGGTAAACCTCCTTCACCTTCTCCAATTTTTTGTGTTTCGCGTTTCATCTTCAAAGAATCACATTTAAGGCATTGGTTATTAAATTTAATTGTAAGTGCATTAATAGCAGCGGCATTTTCAACTTCATCATCAATTACAGAATTATAATCCTCTGGATTGGGGTAAGTCGATTTTACAATTTGCAATTTACAATCACAATCATATTTATCCTCACTTTTGCATCGATCAATAAATGCTTTTTGTTTTTCCTTTGTCCACCCATCGTTCATTGCACTTACTTTTATCAATCCGATGATTGCAAAAGCTATGGATGCAACGGTCCAAAAGGCAGCTGAACCTAAACCTATTTTAGAATTAGCCTTGATTGAATGAATAAGCATTCCAATTCCAAAAAGAACCGCAAAGAAAGCAGATACTCCTTCAAAAATATATAAGAACATTTGCTTACTGTCGTCTGTCCAAGACTCTTTGTGTAAAAAAGTGTAGGAAGAACCTACAATTAAAAGATAGAATCCCAAGTAGATAGCAATGAGGCCGTATCCATGATATTTAGAGTCATTTACTTTTTTACCTTCAAATCTTAAAAGAAAACCAAAAACGATTAGAAAAATCCCTCCAATTAAAAACAAAATCATCGATGAAGTCATAGCAATAGATTAAAAATTTAAACGAAAATAGCTAAAAATTCATTAATTCATTATTTTAGCATGGTAATTGTAAAAATCAGAAAAATTAAATTATGAAAAAAATTGTAGGATTAGCTTTTCTATTGTTGAGTGTTTGTGTAAGCGCTCAAGATATCACCGTGTCAGGTGCAAGTTTTAAAAAGAAATTAGATATCAAAGGTGACATACTAACGTACAATGGTGCAGGATTACGCCAGAAGTATGGTTTTGACTTGTATGTTGGAGCCTTATATTTGGAGAATCAATCTTCAGATGCTAATAAAATCATCAATACGGATGATATCCAAGCTATTAACATTAAAATTATTTCCAGCAAAGTTACACGTGACAAGTTTAACGAGACGGTTGCTGAAGGTTTTACAAAAGCTAGTCACGGTAAGGCAACCGAAGAACAGAAAAAAGTATTTAAAAGTTATTTTTCAGATGAAATAAAGAACAAAGATGATATTCTTTTGATTTATAAGCCCGGTAAAGGAGTTGCTGTAATGATCAATGGAAAATACAAAGGAGTGGTGGGGAATTTAGATTTCAAAAAAGCGTTGTGGTCAATTTGGTTGGGAACAAATCCAGCTGATGAAAAGTTAAAGAAGAAAATGCTTGGAAAAGTATAAAAGATAAATTTAAACAATAAAAAAAGCGGCATAGCCGCTTTTTTTATTTCTTGTAAAATGGCAGTTTCACTACCTTAGCCTTGACACCTTTATCTCGGATTTCAATGTAAATTTCACTGTCTAATGTTGAGTGCTCAACGGTGACATAACCTAATCCGATACCTAGTTTCATACTTGGTGACATGGTTCCAGAGGTTACTTTTCCGATTACAGTACCTTCTTGATCTATTATTTGATAGTCATGACGAGGAATTCCTCTGTCAATCATCTCAAATGCAATGAGTTTTCTAGAAACACCAGCTTCTTTTTGTTGTTGTATGGATGTACTATCGACAAAGTCTTTTGTGAATTTTGTAATCCAACCCAATCCTGCCTCCAATGGTGAAGTTGTATCGTCGATATCATTTCCGTACAAGCAGAATCCCATTTCAAGACGTAACGTGTCTCGTGCTGCAAGTCCAATAGGTTTTATTCCCCAATTTTTCCCAGCTTCGAAAACGCGATCCCACAGTAATTCAACATCTTCATTCTTTACATAAATTTCAAAACCACCGGAACCTGTATATCCTGTTGCCGAAATCATTACGTTTTCAATTCCTGCAAATTTGCCGTATTGAAATGTGTAGTAAACCATTTCAGATAGCGAAACATTCGTTAAAGATTGCATAGCTTCGGCTGCTTTAGGTCCTTGGATTGCCAACAAGGAGTAGTTATCGGAAAGATTTTTCATGTCTACACCTAAATCGTTGTGCGATGAAATCCAATTCCAATCTTTTTCAATGTTTGAAGCATTTACCACTAAAAAGTATGCTTCGGAGTTAATCCTATAAACAATAAGATCGTCAACAATTCCTCCTTTTCCGTTTGGCATACAAGAATATTGTGCCTTTCCATCAAAAAGAACCGAAGCATCATTCGTTGTAACTTTTTGAATCAAAGCCAATGCATTTGGTCCAGATAACAAAAACTCTCCCATGTGTGAAACATCAAAAACACCTACGCCATTTCTAACGGTTTCGTGTTCTGCATTCACGCCCTCGTATTGAACCGGCATGTTATACCCTGCAAACGGAACCATTTTCGCTCCTAGTTCAATGTGTTTATTGGTTAGTGCCGTATTTTTCATAATTATAAATTTGGAATTTGGAATTCAGAATTTTGAAATTTAGTTTATTCTCGGTAAATCATAAATTTACCTTCACATTACTACTTTATTAATTCTTAACTCTCTCAACGTATACTCCTGTTCGCGTATCTATCTTAATCACCTCTCCATTATCTATGAAAAGTGGAACTTTCACTTCAGCCCCTGTAGCTATGGTTGCAGGTTTCATCGAATTTGTGGCTGTATCGCCCTTCACACCTGGTTCTGTATAGGTAACTTCTGAAATGATATACATTGGTAATTCCACCACCAAAGGCGCTTCTTCTTCTGCATGAAATAATATATTCACAACCATTCCTTCTTGTAAGAAAGCGGGCTTTTCTACCATCTTTAGCGGAATATTTACTTGCTCGAATGTTTCATTATTCATAAACACATAAGATTCTGATTCTTGATATAGGTATTGATATTCGCGGTTCTCAATTCGAACGACCTCAATTTTGTGGCCTGCAGAGAATGTGTTGTCAATTACCTTTCCAGATTCGATTTGTCGCATTTTTGTTCGAACAAATGCAGGGCCTTTTCCTGGTTTTACATGTTGAAATTCAATAATTTGAAATAATTTTTCGTTATGTTTGATACACAACCCGTTTCGAATATCTGCTGTTGTAGCCATACGTTTCCTTTTTTAAAGGCCCAAAGATAGGTAAAAAATTATGTATAAACGAGGCATAATTGGCTCGTTATTATCTCTGAGGTATACCACACCTAAAATTGGAAAAATTGCAAATTACCCGACAAAAATTCCAAGTAAAGCTAATTGAATTATAAATATAACAAAACCAAATGCCAATCCTTTTTTACCTGAATTTGCCAATGTCCTTAATTTAATATTTAATCCGATTGCTGACATGGCAATTGTCAATACCAATTTACCCATTAATTCTGTCCAGGTTGTAACATAATTTGGAAGCGTGATTAGACTGACGATTGAAGAAATTACTATAAATGCAACTAAATACCAAGGTAATTGAACTAGTTTTCGTTCGATGCTAGCAGACGTAAGCGGTTTAATTTTAAAAAGTAGGAAAAGAATTACAGGAGAGAGTAATGCAACACGAGCCATTTTTACAGTCAATGCTGTTTGTCCAATTTCATCAGACATAGCATATCCGGCGCCCAAAACATTTCCGACAGAATGTAACGAACCGCCGATGATAAAACTTGCATCAGCGACGTTTAAATGTAGTAAATTTAATAAGAATGGAAAAGTTAGCATCCCTATGGCACCGTAAAGATTTATAACTGCTAGCGAAATGCCTACATCTTCTTTGTTTTTAGATAAAATTGGTGATACGGCCGCAATTGCAGACGATCCGCAAATTGCCGTTCCAATTCCAATTAACCAAAAATTAGAATCTCGATGCTTTAATTTTTGTGCCAAATAGAAGGTCAAAAAAAGTAGGGTGAATACCACGAGTATAATTGCAATAATACGCTCGAATCCAAGTGCCAGAATAAATGAATAATTGATGTCAAATGCCAAAAAAACGATAGAAAATTCTAATGAAAAATTCCCAATTCTCTTGTTTGAATCTGAAATATTTTCAGAAAATTTTAGAGAATTTCCTGCGATAATTCCTAATAATAACGCAAGCATGATACTATTCAAGTAGGTCGGGGTGAATTGTGCCAAAAAATAGGCAAATCCTGTAATAAGGAGTATCGAACCAGACGCCTTTGAGAATTGCGTCATTAGAAAATCAATGTACTATTTCGCCTGACCATGCTGCAATTCCACCTGTTAAGTTGTAAACTTCCTTAAATCCTTTGTCTATAAAAACTTTCGATGCCTTAGCACTTCTTTTTCCACTGGCGCAATATACAATGTATTTTTTAGATCGATCTAGTTTTTCAACTTCACTTTCGAAATCTTCTCCGTTATAGTCAATAAACATATCTGCACCTTTGATATAACCGTTGTTAACCTCGTTTGGAGAACGCACATCAATGACAAGTGTTTGCTGTTCTACTTCTAGTTTCTTGAAAGTTTTTTCATCTATTTCCGTTACTCCTTCTGGTGTAGAAGAACATGAAATAAAAAGTGTGATACTTCCTATTAGAATAAAAAGCTTTATTATTGAAATCATTTATGAGTTTTAAACAAATTTCATCACAAAATTTCAAGTGATTTGGAACTAATGTTACATAATTCTATGAATTTATAATTTGACAAAAAATAAATCGTAATATTGCAATATAAAAATAAAATGGGAATATCTAAGACTGATTTTTTCACAGAGAAACAGAATTTATTAGCGAATAAATTCAAAGCATTAGGGCATCCAGCTAGAATAGCAATTATCCAACACATTATAAAGCAAAAGAAATGTATTTGTTCAAATATTGTAGAGGAACTGCCATTGGCTCAACCGACAATTTCACAGCACCTAAAAGAGTTAAAAGCTACTGGCATCATCAAAGGCACTATCGAAGGCAAAGGTATTTGCTATTGTGTTGATGCTGAGATAATTATCGAAATTATAGCTAGTCTAACTGAAGTGATCCAAACGATAAATGAGGCTGAAAATTCCTGTTGTAACTAAAATAATTCAAAATGACACTATCAACATGTAAAAAAGCACTATCCACCAAAGAGACCTTGATATTTCAATTACCTGATGGATCTTTTGTTCCTTCTCATTTTCATATTACGGAGGTCGGTCTACTAACTCGAGAATTTATCGACTGCGGTGGAAAAATAAGAAATGAAAAGAAAGTAAATTTTCAACTTTGGTATTCGAATGATATTGAACATAGACTAACACCAAAAAAGCTTCTTGGAATTATAGAAAAGTCTGAAAAACTCTTAAGTTTTTCGGAAGATTTAGCCGTTGAAGTGGAATACCAAGGTGAAACCATTGGTAAATATTCCCTTGACATCAAAGATGATCTATTTATACTTAGATCAACAGAAACTGCCTGTCTAGCTGAGGATGCTTGTGGTATTCCCTCTCAAAAGGAAGTTAAATCGCTAAAAGATTTATCGGTGCAACCTTTAGGAAATTCTTGTACTCCCGGAGGTTCTTGTTGTTAATTATTTTTTTTAACCATGATTGATTCAATTAAAAATACATGCGATCAGTTAGCCGCATCTTTCGAGAAGATTTCTGCAGAACGTAAACAAATCCTACAAAAAATTGCACAAAATATTCAAACGAAGATGAATGGAAATAAGGAAATTAGGTTGATTTATGTTTGTACGCACAATGCCCGTAGAAGTCACTTTGGTCAGATTTGGTCAGCAGTCGCAGCGTCTTACTATCAAGTACCAAATGTCAAAACGTTTTCAGGAGGAGTGGAAGTTACAGCTTTCCATCCCTCTGCGATAAAAGCATTGGAATCGATTGGTTTTCGAATCGATAAAAGAAGTGGAGGGGAAAATCCTTTATACGAGGTATACTTCAAGGGGGGTGAACCAATTCAGTGTTTTTCGAAGGAAATCAACGACGCTGCGAATCCTCAAGATGAATTTGTTGCTGTAATGGTTTGTGGAGAAGCTGAACAAAATTGCCCTTTTATTCCGTCGGCAAGTATGCGAATTTCAACGACATACGAAGATCCAAAAAGTTATGACAATACACCTCAAGAGCTCTCGGAATATGTAAAGACTAGCTTATTGATTGGTACAGAATGTTTGTATATGTATTCGCTGATTAATAAATAGTTAACTAATATTTATTAAATAAAAAGTATATATGTCAAATTCAACTTGCGCACCTGCAGCTCCACGTAAAAAACTTAGTTTTTTAGACAACTACTTGACGCTTTGGATATTCTTAGCGATGATTATTGGTGTTACTATTGGAAATTTTTTCCCTCAAGTTTCAGACTGGTCAGAACGAGTTTCTTACGGAACCACAAATATTCCACTTGCCATCGGTTTAATTTTAATGATGTATCCGCCTTTAGTTAAGGTTCAGTTTTCAAAAGTTCCGCGTGTATTTGCTAAAACCAAATTGATGTTAGTTTCTTTTTTTGTTACATGGATTGTTGGTCCGTTTTTGATGTTTTTGTTTGCGATACTGTTTTTGTCAGATTATCCAGAATACATGACGGGATTGATTATCATTGGTTTGGCGCCATGTATAGCCATGGTAATCGTTTGGAATGAATTGGCAAATGGAAACCGTGAATTAGTGGCAGGATTGGTAGGGATCAATAGTTTACTCCAAGTTTTTTTCTTTAGTCTTTACGCTTGGTTCTACTTGGAAATCGTCCTTCCGGCGTTCGGTTATAATGCACTCGCGATGGATATTTCTTTAAAAGAAATAGCGTTTACCGTATTTATTTACTTGGGAATTCCTTTTATTGCAGCCGTTCTAACCCGCTTAGTTATAATTAATCTGAAAGGGGAGGAGTGGTTGAATCAAAAATATATTCCTCGAATTGCACCGCTTACTCTAATTTCCTTGTTACTCACAATTGTCTTTATGTTTAGTTTGAAGGGAGCAATGATTACAGCTATTCCATTTGATGTACTTCGAATTGCCTTGCCCTTGGTTTGTTTTTTTGGAATCATGTTTTTTCTTATGTTTCTGCTTGGCAAATGGGCGGGTGCATCCTATGAAGACAATGCGGCCTTATCTTTTACCGCATCAGGCAACAATTTTGAATTAGCAATTGCGGTTTCTATTGGTGTTTTTGGTATCGAAAGTGGACAAGCATTTACCGGGGTTATTGGCCCATTAGTGGAGGTTCCCGCCCTGATACTTATGGTACGGTTTGCTTTTTGGTTGAAAAACAAGTGGTATAACTAAATTCCGAAAAAGAGTAGTCTTTATTTTAATGTTTATTAAAAGTTTTAAAGGCTCTATATTTTACTAGGATACCATAAACTAGGAATAAATAAAGAACGATCGAGAGACACCATTTTATTTGGGTGGCCAGTGAGCCAGATGAAATTAACGGTTCTGGTAGGTTGTGAGAATTATTATAGGTGTTAACCATCGCAAGCTCAATGTAATTTTCAATCCAATCTGCGGACATGTGGAGCAGTGGTAATGCAAGAAAAAATCGCCAACGTTTAAAAAGAAAAATTAACCAAAGTGTATGCGTAATCGTGTAAACAAGGGTGAAGATGTTGTCCCAAATGCATATAAAATGCGCGTAGCAAAAACGCTGTTCTTCTGTTCTGGTTTCGAAAAACTGCGTTGCCGTTCGAATACCGTAACCAAAAGATAAACCTAATGAATTGTTGGAATTTGGTAATGAAAAACAAGCGCTGTAATGGGGTAGAACATACAAGGCATAAAACAAGAGGATTAGTGTTGATCCAATGGCTAAGTAAAACAATCTATTATTTTTGGACCTATGATTCGTGCGTAACACCTCTCGACTGTATAACACTATATTCATTAAGCACATGTAATAATTTTTCTCCGCAATTCATATCATAGGATGCAGAACTAGATTTAGAAAGATTGGCCCGAGCGTAATATCCTCCGGATGTTAATTCACTAGTGGGGTGATCGATTAAATGCAAATGTGTTTTGGCCCCATTTTCTTTCGATTGACCGAGCCATTTAAAGATTAATTGTGAAAACCAACTGGCATTTCTTCCAATTGCTGTTTTTACCATTCCGGGATGAACGCAATAGAACCCAATACCCGCATGTTCTGGTTTAATTGCCAAAAGCCTTGTGATTAATATGATTCCCAGTTTAGATTGTCGATAAGCGTTAAAACCTGAAAACCTTCTTTTAAATCCCAAGTCCGAGAAATGAATAGTTCCTTGATGTAAACCGGAGGCAGTGAAAATCACCTTGGATTTATTGTTTGTAACTAAAAGTTTTCTAAGAGACTTAAAGATAAAATAGGGCATTAATAAATTCACCTGGAACGTTTCCTCAAGGTGATCTTCCGTTTCAATGTACCTAAAGTTCCAAACGCCAGCATTTAAAATCATAAGGTCGATTCGTGGATATTTCGCTGAAATTATCTCACAGGCATGAACAACAGATTCAATGGAGGATAGATCACAGGGTATAGTATCCACTTGGCAATTTTTATTTACGCGTTTCAAGATGGTATGGAGTTCTTCTAGTTTTTGCTTTCCTCTTCCAAGGACAATGAGAAAGTAGCCGCGGGCAATAAGATGTGATGCAATAATAACACCGAAACCTGAAGTTGCACCCGTTATGAGTGCTATTTTACTGTTGTTGGTCATTTTTTCTAACGATTATTGGTGATGATTAACTATGAGCTGTTGTTTGTTGTGACAATTGGGTTTTTAAATTTTCGGTTGAATTACAAAGATTGATTGTTAGAGTTATTTTTTAATTTAGTTACTAAGAAAGTTTAATTAAGTCTGTGTAATTCACATCCCATTGTTGTTCGTCCGAGTCTTCAAAACTGGCGTGATTCATGCATCCGTTACCTTGCGCCTTACTTTCAAGGGAAATAGTGGTAAATACTTGAGTCGAAGTCTCATTAGCAATGGTTTTTTTGGTGAATGCATTAAACAATTGGCGCGTAATTAGCATCGCATAAACTGTTTCTTCCTTCAGGTACAAGCAAAGTGCTTTGTCGTTCACATATTGTTCATTAATAGAAAAACTTCTTTTTTGTAGGTATTTGATAGGGAGATTGAGGAAAATAGAGTCAAAATTCATGAATCGAAATTAAAAAGAATGGATGGTATTGAGAATTCAATTATTATTAAAATTTACACATCCTTAAAGTCTTAGTAATATCAATAGTGAAATTCATAAGCTTTTTACTTCTACTTATGTTTCCTTCTGATGTTTAAATAAAAGTCCCGGTGCAGTTTTTTATCAAAATTCGCAGAATTTTTAGTTTATTTTACCTAATGACTGTTACAAATCCTGACTTTTTAGTTGTTGATCCATTGAAGTCATTATATTCTATTACCCAAAAATAAATACCATCAGTTACATCTTGATCAGACTGATTTTTACCATTCCATTCAATCAAGGGGTTATTCGAGCTAAAAACCTTATTGCCCCATCTGTTAAGTATTGTCGTTGAAATGGATGATATTCCTTCAATTAGAAGTGGAACAAATAGATCGTTTGTGTTATCACCATTAGGAGTAATAACATTCGGAAGTTCAAGTGTAACATCAAAAAATTCCATTGGAGTAAAACAGTTTATCACTTCGTTAGTTGATTCATTTGGAACAACGAATTCAATTTCTAAAGTCGGAAACAAGGTGGAGTCAGGATTGTCTGTTGATGCAAAAACCAATCTTCGGAAATATTGTTGCTCCGCAATTACACTCAATTGAAATCCAAAACTGCTAGTCGGATTGTCGACCATGTCTTGAACCATTTCTATTACATTTATATTTAGGTAATTTTGAATGGAATTTGTACTTGCCGGTAAAATCACGCTGTTCTGTGAACTAGTTGAAGGCTGATTATCCCACGTAACTTGTGATTCGTCCCAATTCGTCGTAATTCGTTTGAGAATAGACTCGTTTGATCCACTTAGCGTTGAATGCGAACCATTTGCCGGAGAGTTGTACGAAAACAAGGATAACCGAGCGTTTAAAATTTCAGCACCAGTTGGAATGTTAGAAATATCAAAATGAATTAAACCTCTTGCGTCTGTTGGCACACCGCCGTTTGTCCACGCGATTGCAGGAAAATCGATATGATTACCAAAATTATTTCCATGAAGCCTGCTCTCAATGTAAGCATCTTTAATGCATGAAAGATCAGACTTATAGATAATGGTGTCTTGTGCGCACAATGAAAGACTAATGCCAATAAATATAAGGATGAACTTCATTCGGAATGTTCTAAAGTTAACATACATAACTTGTATTTCTTTTTAAAATCGTGTTTATTTCATTAGTTAAACGTAAAATTAATGTTATCAGGAGGGGCAAAACTATAGCTAAATGTAATTATTTTTTGTCAATTTTCTTTTCAACAATAAATATATTGGTCAGGTATCGGCAAGCGAAATGTCAAGGTCAGAAAAAAGTATTTTGTTGGATTTTCTTTTCATATTAAATAACGGTTGGCGTGTAGGCGATGTTGCCTTGTGTTGCGCCTGCGGCAAGGCAATATTGCTTACACGCTGTTACAGGCTGGCGGTCTTTCAGTTTGCAAGTCGTTTGAGTTCATCACTATACTTTAAAAGTTCCGTTTCTACTTTATTTACTATCTCTGTAATTGTTGCCCATTCAGCGTCAAGGATTTTTTTAACTTCCGCTTCATCAACTTCAGTCATTTCATCTGTCTCAAATTTCCAAGTGTGTTGAAAATGAACAAGCCACTTTTTTCCGCTTGGTTTTTTGTGCCCCGGAATGTTTTCTAATGCTTTGCAAAACAAATTTTGGATTTCGCTATCACCAGGAGAAATTACAGTCTTAAATACTGCTTTCTTTTTATACCAGATAAAGTCAATTTCAAATAGAAAACTTTCTTTTAACGGCCAGCCTTGTCCTTTCTTGGGAATAATGTCATTTAATTTTTTTGTTAAAAATCTTGCATATCCTTTATGTTTAGAACCCATTACCCAATTAGATTGAGTTATTTTTTCAACAAATACTGGATAAAGTTCCAAAGCAATATCTGATTTGTTTTCAAATACAAAGTCTAAAAGTTCTCTATGATTTTTATAAATTTTAACTGCTAGTTCGTTTAGTTCGTCATTTTTCATTAGTTCTCGTTTTATTGTGGTTAGGTAGTCCGATATATATTGGTGAACTCCTGTGTTTAAAGATTTACCGTGAATTTGAAGAACTCTATCGGCTTGTTCAATAATTTCTTCATATGAATATGGTGCGTAAAATTCCCTTTCTTTTGGTGATAATGGTGTCTCACCCGAAGGCGTTAAGTAAACAAATACTTTTTTATGTTTTTTAAATGTATCATTAATGATTGTTCTGTATTTTGAAAGCTGATTTGAATGGTCTTGAGTATCAATTTTGTTCTCAATGCAAATCACAATAGTGTCGAAAACAATTAAAAGGTCAATGTTTTTCCATTCTCTTCGAAGTTCTACATTATTAAAATTTAGTTCTTCTATTTCGAATTCGTCTAAATCACTTGCAATTTCTGAAGTTGCAATATCACGAAGAAATTTTGTAAGGAAGAGTTTGCCAATTCCGTGAGTTCCATTCGGGTCAAGAAGCCAAGCTAAAAAGTTTGAATGTCGAATTTCAGCCCGTGAAATATTAAGTATTTGAAAAATATTAGGCGACTTTAGCTGCAACTCTATTTTGTCGAAGTCAAGGTCGTTAAGCAAGTTTCGATATTTTTCTCTAATGTCTTGTTCTGTCATAATTTCTTAGTTGTTGTCTTACGCTTACCTGTAACGTTCCGCAAGCAGGCGCTCGGCCCAGTTTACAATGGAACACAGGTTCGAAGATATAACTTAATCTCAAAAAATAAATGAACACTTCGAAGTAATATATGGGCTGGTGCTTGCTTGTTGTTAGGGTTTGGCTTTTAAAGATTTATAAAAAATGCGTCAAATATTTCGGTTTTTTGTCTTGAAAGCGAAGTGTTTTTCCAAAATTTCTTTTGCGTTTCATTCATTTCATCAGTCATAGGTGCTAGTTTGCGTGAAAAGGTTGATTTTAAATCAATTATTTCACCACCTGAATCTACAAAACATTCAGAACCATTACCTGCTATCCATTTAAAAATCTTCTTATCCTTAACATAAACGTTTCTAATTTCACAAAAATCTACTCGATTCGAAAGATAACATGTGTGCCAACCGTCGGTAATAATTTGCTTCTTATTTGCACTGTAATATTCAGTATTAATTTGGTTTAACAAACTTTTAGTTTCTTTGATTTTTACTAAATAATCAATAAAATAGTACCTTGCATTTTTTGATAATATATCGGTTGCCTGTGTAAAATCAGCATCTTTATTTTTATCAATAACAGATTCTGCAACATAGCACATTCCATTAGTTATACTCCCGCTTGATATTGATATTTTTTTATTGAAATTATTGGGTAAAATAGAACAATCAAAATCTTCTGCGGGCTCGTAATAAACTTTGTAACTTACCCAAATTATTTTGTTGTTTTGGACGAAGACATCACGAATTTCACAATCATCTAATTGCCCTGAGCCATATTTCCAGGAATATTTTGTATCATTTAAGAAATGTGCCTTATAAAATCCATCAGGTATTTCTTTTGGAAAATCACTAAAGTTAGCGTATTGAGTATTAATAAATTGCATTAGGTTTTTTCTTTTTTCTTTTTCTTCTAATGAGCTGTACTTTCTTACAGCCTCTCCGCTAAAAGGGATATCTTGCTTGTTGTCACTCGAATTTGTATTATCATTTCCTTTTTTGGTATAATTACTTTGAAGCTGATTCATAGCCTGATTGTAGAAATTTAAATCTGGTGTAAAAGGTTCATATTTAGGAATATATTGAGGAACACCATAAGATTGATAAGCATTCATATTTGATTGATTTTTTTGTCTTCTATCAATTCTTCCTTTCTCAATACCATCAGATAAACCTCGGTGATAACCATTCCAATAACTATCTGATGACTCTCCAACTCGTGGATATGGAGCCATAGGAGTTGGGGGAGCCATACAGCCATATTGTGCATCGTAACAATACCCTATAGGCCAACCGTCTTTATAACCGATGTTAAATTGTTGAGAAATCGAATAATTCGCAACCAAAAGAAAAAAAACAAGTATTCTCATATCAAAATATTGTATTTAAATTAACCCTAACGGTTTTCGGCTTGGCGATGTGGCGGATTTTTAGCACCAAAGTTCATTAGAATTCCTAATGTTGAATCTTGCACAAATGTTTCATAGAAGCATCTCAGCCGCTATATTGCCAAACCGATGTTAGCAGGTCGTTGTTTATTTATTCTGTTCACCGAGCCTTTCAATCTTTTTCAACCAATTTTGTCTATATGTGTCTTTTGAAAGCCTTATTGGTCCAATTGTCGTTACGC
>Ga0315900_10000689_pt1 | contig 56716 bp, 63 predicted proteins | sample LakEriMetagenome_FD_203521 | JGI IMG/M metagenome (GOLD analysis project Ga0315900, IMG submission 203521) | Freshwater fungal communities from buoy surface, Lake Erie, Ohio, United States - Buoy 12 MA114 | ecosystem: Environmental > Aquatic > Freshwater > Lake > Lake biofilm | place: USA: Lake... | reverse complement strand
GGGAGGCGGGGAGGGAGGTCTGCATCGTGCGTCAGCACGACCAAATCAGAACGCAGGAAGGGCTGTGAGCGCCCCGACTTCCTCTTCCTCCAGCGGTGCCAGCCCGGCGAGAAACTGCCGCGTTGCCGCCTCCCAGCTGTAGCTGGCGGCATGGGCGATGCAGGCGGCGCGGTCGCAATAGCGGGCGGCGTCGATCGCGCGGGCGAGATCCTCGGCCATGGCGCCGACGCGGTCGTCGAGGATGTCGAGCGGCCCCGGCACCGGAAAGGCGGCCACCGGCGTGCCGCAGGCGAGCGCCTCGATCATCACCAGCCCGAAGGTGTCGGTGCGGCTCGGGAAGACAAAGACGTCGGCCCCGGCATAGCAGCCCGCCAACGCCGCGCCGGTCTGCTTGCCGAGGAACAGCGCCTCGGGAAACTGCGCCTCGAGGGCCGCTCGGGCCGGGCCGTCGCCCACCACCACCTTGGTGCCGGGATAGGGGCAGGCGAGGAAGGCCTCGATGTTCTTCTCCACCGCAACCCGGCCGACATAGAGCAGGATCGGGCCCTGCAATCCGGCATATTCGGGCGGCGGCGGGGCATCGGGCGAGAAGCAGGCAAGGTCGACCCCGCGGCTCCAGTGGGTGAGGCGGGTGAGGCCCTGTTCGCGCAATTGCGCACGGATCGTCTCGGTGGCGACCATGATCGATTCCGCCGGGCGGTGGAACCAGCGGATGAAGGGCCAGAAGGCGCTCGCCGGCAGGCCGGTGCGGCGCGCGAGGTAATCGGGGAACTGGGTGTGATAGGCGGTGGTGAAAGGCACCTTGCGCCTCAGGCAATAGGCCCGCGCGGCAAGGCCCAGCGGGCCTTCCGTGGCGATGTGCACGGCATCGGGCGCAATCCGCGCCAGCCGCCGCCCGACCGCGCCGGGCGCGGTGAGCGCGAGGCGGATCTCGGGGTAGGTCGGCGCGGGCATCGAGGGATAGAGCTCGGGCGAAATGACCGAGACCTCGTGCCCCCACTCGCGCAGCATCGCGGCGGTGGTCGAAAGGGTGCGCACCACCCCGTTGGTCTGCGGGTGCCAGGCATCGGTGACGATTGCGATGGATGCAGGCACTGGCCCGGCGGGCGCACCGAGGGGCATGGCGGTGTCGGGCAGGATCGCGGTCAGCCGGTTCACGCCGCCTCGCGCGCCGTTTCGGCGGTTTCGGCGGGTTCGGCGTCCACGTCCTGCGCGGCGCGGCGCTTCATCTCTTCGGGCCAGTGGAGGATCTCCATCCGCCCGTCGTGATGTTCGACCAGCGCATTGCAGCCTTCCACCCAGTCGCCATCGTTCCAGTATTCGATCATCTTGCCGTTGTGCTGGAATTCCCGGAATTCGGCGGTGTGGATGTGTCCGCAGACCACCCCGTCGACCCCGCGTTCCCCCGCCGCGCGGGCGACGACTTCCTCGTATTTGCCGATGAATTCGACCGCGTTCTTGACCTTGTGCTTGGCCGCCTTGGAGAGCGACCAGTAGGGCTTGCCGAGCCAGCCGCGCACGCGGTTGACCACCAGGTTGAGCCGCATCATCAGGTGGTAGGCATGGTCGCCCACGAAGGCGAGCCAGCGGTGCGAGAGCATCACCGCGTCGAATTCGTCGCCGTGGAGCACCATCAACCGGCGGCCATCGGCGGTATCGTGGAAGGCGGCGCGGCGGATCTCGATCCCGCCGAAATTGAGCCCGGTGAACTGGCGGAACATCTCGTCGTGATTGCCCGGGATATAGACCACCCGCGTGCCGCGCCGGGCGCGCTTCATGATGCGCCAGACGATGTCGTTATGCGCGGCGGGCCAGTAGAACTTCTTCTTCAGCCGCCAGCCGTCGATAATGTCGCCGACGAGGTACATGGTCTCGCTGTCGACATGGTCGAGGAAGTCGATCAGCAGATCGGCATTGCACCCGCGCGTGCCGAGGTGGACGTCGCTGATCCAGACCGTGCGGTAGGAGCGCCGGGCATTGCCCTCGGGCTCGGGCACACGCGGTGCGGCAAGCGGGAAGCTCGCGATATTGTCGCCGAGCAGATCGGTGAGGTCAGCACTCGTCATGGCAAGCCCTTGCGTTGGTGTCGCGCTGGGCCTCGCAATGGCAGGCAATTGTTACAGGGGACTCACAGAGCCGTGACGGTTTCAAGTCATTGCATAGGGACGAATCCGGGGGTCGCCTGCACCCGCGCGATCCATGCTGCGACCTGCGGGAAGTCGGCGAGATCGAAGCCACCCTCATGGGCGACATGGGTGTAGGCGAACAGCGCAATGTCGGCGAGACTGACGGCGTCGCCGCAGAAGAAGGTGTGATCCGCGAGGTGTTCGTCCATCAGCGCCAGCGCGGCGATCCCCGCTTCGCGCTTGGCGGCAATGTTGCCGCGCTGCGCCTCATTGAGGCGCTCCTCGCCAAGGATGTGCAGCCAGAAGCGCAGCGTGGCGACATTGGGCTCGTGGTTGTACTGCTCGAAGCACATCCAGCGCAGCATGTCGGCCTGGGCGAAGCGGTCCTCGGGGATGAGATGGCTGCCCTGGGCGAGATACCAGCAGGCGGCGTGGCTTTCGGGCAGGAAGCGCGCCTCGGCCCCCTCCCCGATCTCGAGCACCGGAATGCGGCCATTGGCGTTGACGCGCGCGAGAAACGCCGGCGTGCGCGTCTCGCCCTTGGTGATGTCATAGGCCCGCGTCGCCAGCGGCACGCCGAGCAGCGCGGCGGTGAGCTTGATCTTGTAGCAATTCCCGCTGCGGGGGTCCTCATGGAGGGTCAGCGCCTCAGCCACCCGCCACCTCCAGCACGATCTTGCCGACATGCTGGCCCGCTTCCATCCGCGCATGGGCAGCGGCGGCTTCGGCGAGGGGGAAGGTCATGTCCATCACTGGAGCAAGCTCGCCATCGGCGAACAGCGGCCAGGCGTTCTGGGCAATCTCGTCAGCCAGCGCGGATTTGAACGCGTCCGAACGCGGGCGCAGGGTCGATCCGGTCAGGGTCAGGCGACGCATCATCACCACGGCCATATTGATGTCGGCCTTGGCGCCGCCCAGCACCGCGATGGTCACATGGCGGCCATCCTCGGCCATGCACCTGAGGTTGCGCGCGACATAATCGCCCGAAACCATGTCGAGCACCACATTGACGCCCTTGCCCCCGGTCGCCGCCAGCACCGCCTCGACATAGTCGGTCTCGCGGTAATTGATCGCAAGATCGGCCCCGATGCGGGTCGCGGCATCGCATTTCGGCTTGTCGCCGCAGGTCACGATCACCTGCATCCCGAAGGCCTTGGCGAGCATGATCGCCATCGTCCCGATGCCGCTGGTGCCGCCGTGGATCAGCACGCTCTCCCCGTCACGCGCGAGGCCGCGTTCGAACAGGTTGTGCCACACGGTGAACAGGGTTTCGGGGAGCGCGGCGGCTTCGGCCAGCAGCATCCCTTCGGGCACGGGCAAGGCGTGCTGCCAATGGGCCGCGCAATATTCGGCATAGCCTCCGCCCGGGGTCAGCGCGGCGACGAACTGCCCGATCATCTCGCGCGGGACTTCGCTCCCCACCGCAACGACCTCGCCCGAAACCTCCAGCCCCAGCAGCGGCGAGGCACCCGGCGGCGGCGGATAGGCGCCTGCGCGTTGCAGGCAATCGGGGCGGTTGACCCCGGCATAGGCGACCTTGATGAGAACATCATCGGGCCGCAGGCGCGGCAGCGGGGCCACCTCGGTCCGCAGCACTTCAGGGCCGCCCGGCGCGGCAAACCCGATCACGGTCATGCTTTCGGGCAGCTCGTATTGTGCCGGATCACCCATTTGCGCCCCCCGAAGGCCTCGATTAACCACCTGAGGGGGGCGAATAACCGCCTTGCCGATTGACAGCAAGCCGCTTGGCTTGCGATGCTGCCGGTCAATGGAAGAACCCGATCTCCCGAGACCCAGAGGGGACGCGGCGAGTCGCCTCGCGGCCGAGGATCTCGGCCCCTATTCGCAGGCCGAACTGGACGAGCGGATTGCCCTGCTCGAAGCGGAAATCGCCCGGGTCAGCGCGCACAAGAGCAAAGCCGCCGCCCACCGCGCCGCCGCCGATGCCCTGTTCGGGAAAGGCAGCGGGTGAGGCGCGGAAATTTTCCTCCGCCACGCGCGCAATCGGATTCGCAATTTCCGCGTATCGTCCCATATAGTCGAACGCACCCTCTCGCCGCTCCTTCAACCGGAGCATTTCTCGCCCTCTCGTAGAGACCTCTCTCATGCCCAGCTTCGCACAGAACCTCGAACGGACCCTGCACAATGCGCTCGGCAACGCATCGGAGCGCAAGCATGAATATGCGACGCTCGAGCACCTGTTGCTGGCGCTGATCGATGATGAGGACGCTGCCCAGGTGATGGCCGCCTGCGGGGTCGACCTTGCCGAACTGGGCGAGGTGGTGAAGCAGTATCTCGATCAGGAATACCAGTCCCTGAAGACCGAGGACGGCGCCGATCCGCAGCCCACCGCCGGCTTCCAGCGGGTGATCCAGCGCGCGATCCTGCATGTGCAATCCTCAGGCAAGGACACGGTCACCGGCGCCAACGTGCTGGTCGCACTGTTTTCCGAGCGTGACAGCTACGCGGTCTATTTCCTCCAGCAGCAGGACATGAGCCGTCTGGATGCGGTGAGCTATATCAGCCACGGCATCGGCAAGGGCGGCCGCCAGATCGAAAGCAAGAATCCGCAAGGCACCGACAAGGCCGAGGAAGCCGCGCAGACCAAGGATGCGGGCGGCAACAAGAAGGAAACCGCGCTCGACCAGTTCACCGTCAACCTCAACGCCAAGGCCGAAGCGGGCAAGATCGATCCGCTGATCGGGCGCGGGCCCGAGGTGGACCGGACGATCCAGATCCTCTGCCGCCGTTCCAAGAACAACCCGCTCTATGTCGGCGATCCCGGCGTCGGGAAGACCGCGATTGCCGAGGGCCTGGCGCGCAAGATCATCGAAGGCGATGTGCCCGAAGTGCTGCGCGAAGCGGTGATCTATTCGCTCGACATGGGCGCGCTGCTGGCCGGCACGCGCTATCGCGGCGACTTTGAAGAGCGCCTCAAGCAGGTCGTCTCCGAACTTGAGGGCATGCCCCACGCGGTGCTGTTCATCGACGAAATCCACACCGTGATCGGTGCCGGCGCGACCAGCGGCGGGGCGATGGACGCCTCGAACCTGCTGAAGCCGGCGCTGTCGAGCGGGGCGATCCGCTGCATCGGTTCGACCACCTACAAGGAATTCCGCAACCACTTCGAAAAGGACCGCGCCCTCTTGCGCCGGTTCCAGAAGATCGACGTCAACGAGCCGACGATCGAGGATACCATCGCGATCCTCAAGGGGCTGCGCTCGGCCTTCGAGGAGCACCACAAGGTCAAGTACACCTCGGACGCGATCAAGACCGCGGTCGAACTCTCGGCGCGCTACATCAATGATCGCAAGCTGCCCGACAAGGCAATCGACGTGATCGACGAAGTCGGCGCGATGCAGATGCTGGTGCCGCCGAGCCGCCGCAAGAAGACCATCACCGCCAAGGAGATCGAGCAGGTCATCGCGACCATGGCGCGCATCCCTCCCAAGTCGGTGTCGAAGGACGACAAGAAGGCGCTCGAAAACCTCGAGCGCGACTTGAAGCACGTGGTGTTCGGGCAGGACGAGGCGATCACCCGCCTTGCCACCGCCATGAAGCTGAGCCGCGCGGGCCTGCGCGATCCGGACAAGCCGATCGGCAGCTTCCTGTTCTCCGGCCCCACCGGCGTCGGCAAGACCGAAGTCGCCCGCCAGCTCGCCAGCATCATGGGGATCGAGCTCAAGCGCTTCGACATGTCCGAATATATGGAGCGGCACTCGGTCAGCCGGTTGATCGGCGCGCCTCCGGGCTATGTCGGCTATGATCAGGGCGGTCTGCTCACCGATGCGGTCGACCAGAACCCGCATTGCGTGCTGCTGCTCGACGAAATCGAGAAGGCGCACCCCGATCTGTTCAACATCCTGTTGCAGGTGATGGATAATGGCCGCCTGACCGATCACCACGGCAAGACGGTCGATTTCCGCAATGTCGTCCTCATCATGACGACCAATGCCGGCGCGGCCGACATGGCGCGGCAGGGCATCGGCTTTGGCGACGTCAGCAAGGAAGATGCGGGCGACGAGGCGGTGAAGAAGATGTTCACCCCCGAATTCCGCAACCGCCTCGATGCGATCGTGCCCTTCGCCTATCTCGGCAAGAGCATCGTCGCGCGTGTGGTCGACAAGTTCATCCTCCAGCTCGAACTCCAGCTGGCCGAACAGAACGTCCACATCCAGTTCGACAGCGATGCCCGCAGCTGGCTGGCCGACAAGGGCTATGACAAGCTCTACGGCGCGCGTCCGATGGCCCGCCTGATCCAGGAAAAGATCAAGCAGCCGCTCGCCGAGGAACTGCTGTTCGGCAAGCTGTCGGATGGCGGCGAGGTGCATGTCAGCGTGAAGGACGGCAAGCCCGCCTTCGAGATGACTCCGGCCCCGCCCAAGGTGAAGCCCGCGAAGAAGGCCTCGGCAAAGAAGAAAGCCGCCGCCAAGAAGCCCGCGCCGGAAGCCGACGAGGGCTGATCCCTTGCGCGGCGGATTGACGGTTCTGGCGGGCGCGCTCGTGTGCGCGCCCGTCGCAGCTGAAACGGAGCGTTGGGAGCAGACCGAGGAATCCATGCCTGCCCGGCTGGTCGAGGTCGGCACATGGCAATTCTCGGCCAGCAAGCGCGGTCCCGACGGCAAGCCCGAATGCTACGAAAGCTGGACCTTCAACGCCGACGGCACCGGCCTGATCGTCAGCGGCAAGCAGCGTGTTACGACGAGGTGGGCCACGGAAAAGCGGGAAAACATCGGCCAGTTCGTGTTGATCACCAACGAGACCACCACCGATGGGCCCGACTGCATGGGTCGCGCGGTCGACAAGAGCGAATATCCCTACAAGAGCGCCGGCTTCCAGCTGATCTTCTTCGACAATGGCGCGCACGCGCGAGTGTGCGGCGCAGGCAGGCTGGTGCGAATGCCCGACGGCACGATATCGACCTTGCTCGATGCCGGGGATTGCTGGGGCGACATCGCTCCGCTGCCCAAGGGCTGATCGGCGGCGGAACATCGCGCCCGCCGCGCGGGTTATGATGACATGAGCGCCCCCTTCTCCTGGATCCGGCCCGAGCCGCAGGGCATCTACATCGCGCCCGCCGATGTGTGGGTCGATCCCTCGCGCCCTGTCCCGCGCGCGCTGGTGACCCATGGCCATGCCGATCACGCGCGCGGCGGGCACGGGCAGACCATCGCCACTCCGGCAACGCTGGCGATCATGCAGCTGCGCTACAACACGCGCGAGGGCGCCTCGCCCGCCGAATATGGCGAGACGCTGGATATCGGCGGCGGGGTGCGGGCGACCTTCCTGCCCGCCGGTCACGTGCTCGGGAGCGCGCAGATTTGCCTCGAACATGCGGGCGAGCGGGTGATCATCACCGGCGATTACAAGCGCGCGCCCGATCCGACCTGCACCCCCTTCGCCGTCACCCCCTGCGATATCTTCATCACCGAGGCGACCTTCGGCCTGCCGGTCTTCACCCATCCGCCAATCCGCGATGAAATCTGCAAGCTATTGAAATCATTGCAGGATGAACCAGAATCCTGCGTCCTTGTCGGCGCCTATGCGCTGGGCAAGGCGCAGCGGGTCATCGCCGAACTGCGCGCTGCGGGACATCATGACGTCATCTGGCTGCACGGCGCGATGGAGGCCATGTGCCGCCTCTACGAGGAGCACGGCGTGGCGCTGGGCGATCTGCGGCTGGTGAGCGATGCGCCCTCGAAGGAGGCGCTGCGCGGGGCCATCGTGATCGCGCCGCCCGCAGCGCTCAATGACCGCTGGAGCCGCCGCCTGCCCGATCCGGTCACCGCCATGGCGAGCGGCTGGATGCGGGTGCGCGGACGGGCGCGCCAGCGCGGGGTGGAGCTGCCGCTGGTGATCTCGGATCACGCCGACTGGAACGAGCTGACGCAGACCATCACGCAAGTGAACCCGCAGGAAACCTGGATCACCCATGGCCGCGAGGAGGCCCTGCTGCGCTGGTGTGCACTGAATCAGCGCCGCGCACGGGCGCTGGCGCTGGTTGGCTATGAGGACGAGGATGACTGAACCCCTCGCCCTCGCAACAAAGACAGACTTACTTGATCGCGGCCAGATCGGCGCTGATCTTGCCGAGCAGTTCGTCGCTGATCATGCCCTGCGAGAAGGGGGCGAGCGCCTTGAGGCTGAGCGACTTGAACTGTTCGTAGGCCGGGTGCTGGTCGATGCCGGCGAGATACTTGTCGAGCACGGCCTTGGAGCGGGCATCGGCGACGAGGGCTTCGATCGGGGTGTCGATCGAGAAGGCAGAGGCCGGAGCCGGCGCGTCCTGCGCGGTGGCGACGGCGGGCGCCACGACAGCGGCGGTGGCAAGGCACAGAGCGGCAAGCGGAGCGAACTTCATAGAGGCGAATCCTTGTTGGCGATGGCGCCGGTGGGGGGGCTGACATCAATGTCAGCAGGGTTCTCTAACGGATTTATATGGCTGTGCAATGAATGTGATGGGGGGCGCTGATGGAGGAATTCGCCGCCCTGCTCGATGCCCTGGTCTACACCACCAGCCGCAACCGCAAGCTCGCCCTGATCGCCGCCTATCTGCAAAGCGCACCCGATCCCGATCGCGGCTGGGCGCTGGCGGGGCTCACCGGCGGGCTCGATTTCGCGGGCGTCAAATCCTCCACCATCCGCAATCTGATGATGGAGCGGGTCGATCCGGTGCTGTGGACGCTCAGCCGCGATTTCGTCGGCGATACGGCCGAGACCGCGAGCCTGCTGTGGCCCGCGCCCGAGGACCCAGCCCCGCATGCCCCGCTTTCGCTGGCCGAGTTGGTGGCGATCCTCGCCGGCCTCACCCGTGCCACGGCCCCGCGGGAACTGCCTGCCCTGTTCGACCGGCTCGACGCGCGCGGGCGCTTTGCCCTGATCAAGCTCGCCACCGGAGGGATGCGCGTGGGTGTCTCGGCGCGGCTCGCCAAGACGGGTTTCGCTCAGGCCTTTGGAGTCGCGGTGGAGGAGGTGGAGGAATATTGGCACGCCCTCGCCCCGCCCTATGCCGAGCTGTTCGACTGGGCGACCGGCGCCGCGCCTGCGCCCGATCTCGCCAATGTCCCGCGCTTCCGCCCCTTCATGCTCGCCCATCCGCTGGAGGATGGCGAGGTCGACCTTTGCGACTATGCCGCCGAGTGGAAGTGGGACGGCATCCGCGTGCAGCTGGTCCGCGCGGGCGGCGAGACGCGGGTCTATTCACGCTCGGGCGACGATATCTCGGCGACCTTCCCCGAATTGCTGGGCGCATTGCCCTTCGATGCGGTGCTCGACGGGGAATTGCTGGTGCGCGGGTCTGCGCAAGGCGGAGAGGCGGGCGGCGCGGCGAGTTTCAACGCGCTCCAGCAGCGATTGGGGCGCAAGAGCGTCTCGGGCAAGATGCTGCGCGAATACCCCGCGTTCGTGCGCCTCTATGACGTCATGCTCGCCGATGGCACAGATTGGCGCGAGCACCCGTGGAAGTTGCGCCGCGCGACTTTGGAAGGGCTGATGGTGCGGCTCCCGGAGAGCCATTTCGATCTGTCCGCGCTGGTCGAGGCGGAGGATTTCACCCAGCTGGCGCGCATCCGCGACAGCGCGCGTGACGAAGCGATCGAAGGGCTGATGCTCAAGCACCGCGACAGCCCTTACGTGGCGGGGCGCAGGGCCGGGCACTGGTTCAAGTGGAAGCGCGATCCGCTGCTGATCGATTGCGTGCTGATGTATGCCCAGCGCGGCAGCGGCAAGCGCTCGAGCTTCTATTCGGACTACACCTTCGGCTGCTGGAACGGCGATCCGAATGATCCGCATGGGGCGGGCGCGGAACTGCTCCCCGTGGGCAAGGCCTATTCCGGCTTCACCGATGCCGAGCTGAAGCAGCTCGACCGCTTCATCCGCCAGAACACCATCGCCAGGTTCGGCCCGGTGCGCGAGGTGACGCGGGCGCTGGTGTTCGAGGTGGCCTTCGATTCGGTCCACGCGAGCAAGCGCCACAAGAGCGGCCTCGCGATGCGCTTCCCCCGCATCCACCGAATCCGCTGGGACAAGCCTGCGCACGAGGCGGACCGGATCGCGGGGCTGCGAGCGCTGGTGAAGGACTAAGCCCTCGGCCCCCTTCCGCCGTCATCCCCGCGCAGGCGGGGATCCATCAAGGGCTGCTGATCTCACAGCCTATGCCGGATAGGCCCCTGCCTGCGCAGGGGCGACGAGACAAGGGCGCGAGGGAGGCGTTGATAAAGGACTGAGCGCGGCCTAACGCTGACACAGACTCAGGGGGAGAGAACCATGTCCTACGCCACCGCCGCGCTGGCCACCTTTGCCAATGCGCTCGGAACGCTCGATCATCTCGTCGTCAAGGCGGGCACGCATGAAAAGGGCGCCGCGCTGCTCCAGGCGCGGCTGGCCGAGGACATGTTCCCGCTCCACACCCAGATCCGCTTCACCATCGCGCAGGTGCTGGTCGCGCTCGACCGGCTGGGCAATCTCGGCATCAGTCTCGACGAGAGCGAGATCACCAGCTTCCCCGATGCCCGCGCCCGGATTGCGGCAGCGCGCGATCTGGTGATTGCGACCGATCCTGCCACCTGGCCGGCCGCGGGCGAGACGGTGGAATTCGATCTCCCCAACGGCATGGCCTTCACCATGCAGGCCCACGAATATTGCCGCGACTGGACGATTTCGCAGCTCTATTTCCACCTCATGGCGGTCTACACCATCCTGCGCGCCGAGGGCCTCGCCATCGGCAAGGCGGATTACGTGGGCTACATGATGAAATATCTCAAGCAGCCCACCGGCGCCTGAGGGGTCTGCCATCGTTTGAGCACCGAAACGGCTCGCCGCAGGCGTGCCGCAAGGCCGACCGGCCGCCGCGCCTTATGGCGCGAAAGCCAAGCGCACGGACGCGCGCGCCGGCGTTTGAGGCGCTACAATAACGCGGCTTTCACCGCTTCGGCGTGGTGCTTCGCGTTCTCGGCGTAGTGCGCCACCCCGATCCGCATTCCGGCAATCGCGGGTTCGGGCAGATCGCGCAGCTTGGTCGCCGGGCGGCCGGCCCACAGCTCGCGCTCGCCCATCACCTTGCGCTCGGTCAGCATCGCGCCCGCGCCGAGCATTGAATCCGAGCCGATCACCGCCTTGTTCATCACGATCGCACCGAGGCCGACAAAGCCGCGATCATGGATCGTGCAGCCGTGCACCATCGCCATGTGGCCGATCAGCACATCATCGCCGATCACCAGCGGGCAGCCATCGGGATCGCCCGGACGCGGCGGATCGCAATGGAGCACGCTCCCGTCCTGGATATTGGTGCGCTCCCCGATGCGGATCGAGAAGACGTCGGCACGCAGCACGCAATTATACCAGATCGAGCTTCCCGCCCCGATCTCGACATCGCCGATGATCGTGCAGCCGGGAGCGATGAAGGCGGTTTCGTGGATCTTCGGCGTCTTGCCGTGGATCGGAATGATATTGACGCCGGGGCGCGTGGTCATTGCAAGGCCTCCCATTGGTCGCAGGTGATCGCATACTGGATGATCGGGGCGGGATCGGCCGGATCGGCGAAGTCGAGCTCCGCGCGCCGCTCCATCCCGAGCTTTTCCATCAATCGCCAGCTGCCCACGTTGGCTTCGCAGGTCAAGGCGACGAGGAGCGGGGCGCTGTGGACGGCAAAGCCCCAGCCGATCACCGCGCGCATCGCCTCCTCGGCATAGCCCTGCCGCCAGCGATCCTGCCGCACCAGCCAGCCGATCTCGTGATCTTCGGGGTTGCGCGCGCGCGGGTGGGCGACATGGCGCAGCCCGCAATGGCCGACCAGCTCACCGCTGGCGCGTTCCTCCATCATCATGAAGCCGAAGCCGTGAGCGGCAAAGCTGGCGCGGGCGGCATCATGCTTGGCCGCGATGACTTCGCGAGGCTGAACGCCGCCCAGATGCTCCATCACTGCGGGCGTGTTGAGCAGCGCCAGATGCTCTTCGAGATCGTCCGCGCGGATATGTCGCAGCGCCAGCCGGGGCGTGACGAGAACCGTCTCACCCATTCAGCAGGCGGGCAACATGGGCAGCGTGATAGGTAAGCACCCCGCTGCATCCCGCGCGCTTGAAGGCGATCAGCTTTTCCAGCACCAGCGCATTGCGATCCCCGATCCCGGCCGCCTGCGCGGCCTCGATCATCGCGTATTCGCCGGACACCTGATAGGCGAAGACCGGCACGTCGAAGCGCTGCTTCACGCGGTAGATGATGTCGAGATAGGCCAGCCCCGGCTTCACCATCACCGAATCCGCGCCCTCCGCGATGTCGAGCGCGACTTCGCGCATCGCCTCGTCGGCATTGGCGGGGTCCATCTGGTAGGCCTTCTTGTCGCCCTTGAGCAGACCGCCGCTGCCCACCGCATCGCGGAACGGGCCGTAGAAGGCGCTCGCATATTTCGCGGCATAGGACATGATCTGGACGTTGGGGTGCCCGTTCATCTCCAGCGCCATGCGGATCGCGTGGATGCGGCCGTCCATCATGTCCGAGGGGGCGATGATATCCGCCCCGGCATTGGCCTGATTGACCGCCTGATCGACCAGCACCGCCACCGTCTCGTCATTGACGACATAGCCCGCGTCATTGACCAGCCCGTCCTGCCCGTGGCTGGTATAGGGATCGAGCGCGACATCGGTCAGCACGCCGATCGAATCGCCGCAGGCATCCTTGATCGCGCGGATCGCCTGGCACATCAGATTGTCGGGATTATGCGCCTCGGCCCCGTCGTCGCTGCGCAGCTCGCGGGGGGTGTTGGGGAACAGCGCCACCACAGGAATGCCGAGGTCCACCGCCTCTTTCGCGCGCGCCACGATACCGTCGACCGACCAGCGCGATACGCCCGGCAGGGTCGCGATCGGCTCCTCCACGCCCTTGCCCGCGGTGACGAACAGCGGCCAGATCAGATCGGCGGGGGTCAGCACCGTCTCGCGATGCAGCGCGCGGCTCCAGCCATGGGCACGGGTGCGGCGCAGGCGGGTGTTGGGATAGCTTCCAGTCATGGGCGCAAGACTTACGCTCAATCACCGCTGGACGACAAGCTCTCGTTACACTGTGCGATTACAGGCCGCTGGCCGCTGTCCCCTTGCGGGCCACATCGACCTTCTCGATCTCGCGATCCGGCGCTGTGGTCTCATTGGGCAGCGGGGTGAGCTGTTCGAGTGCCTTGCCCACCTCGATCTCCTTCAGCAGCATCAGCTGGCGGCGGAAATCGATGAGTTCGGTGCCCGAGAGTTCGGCACGGGTGACGAAGGCGACGCTCGCGGGATTGATCACCCGCCCGCCGCGATACATCTCGTAATGGAGGTGCGGGCCGGTCGAGAGGCCGGAGGAACCGACATAGCCGATCACCTGCCCGCGCCGCACCTGCATCCCGGCGCGCACTGCCATCGCACTCATGTGGCAATAGCGGGTCGAGAGCCCGCCGCCATGTTCGAGCCGCACCGCGACCCCGCAGCCGCCCGAACGCCCGGCCGAGATCACCCGGCCATCCGAGGCCGCGACAATCGGCGTGCCCCAGCGCGCCTTGAAATCGATCCCGGCGTGCATCCGGGTGTAGCCGAGGATCGGGTGGCGGCGCATCCCGAAGCCCGACGTGATCGGCCCCGGCACCGGCGCCAGCAGGCCGCGGCGCTGCTCGCCCACGCCCGAGGCCTCGTAGAAGCGCCCGTCGCTACCCCAGCGCATCAGCTGGGTGCGCGGCTTGCCGCCGCGATCGACCCCGGCATAGAGCAGCTTGCCCGCCTGCCGTTCGCCCGTCGCGGCGCGGCGATATTCGAGGATCACGTCGAATTCGTCGTTCGGGCGCAGCTCGCGGTCCATGTCCATCTGCGCGTCGAGCGTCTTCAAGTATTCCTGCACCGCGCTCGCCGGAACCCCTGCCTGCCGCATCGAGCGGTAGAGGCTGCTGCCGATCAGCCCGCGCACGCGCAGCGGCGTGGCATCGACGCGGATGACATTGCGCTTCAGCGCCAGCGGCCCGTTCGGCACCACCGGCGTGCCGTCGGGCAGGGTCTCGCCCACGCCCGGACGGGTCAATTCAAGCTCGAGATCGAAGCGCGCCCGGAAGGCGAGGCTGTCGAGCGGGCGCGCTTCGCCCGGCGCAGGGCGGCGGCCGAGCAACACGTCCATCTGCGTTCCGGGGGTGATCTCGCCCAGCGGCACCGCCCCGCCCACCAGCGCGGCGGCGCGATCAATATCGCCCGAGGATACGCCCGCACGGCGCAGCATCGAGACAAAGCTGTCCCCCGGCGCCAGCGTGACGACCAGCTGGATCTGCGGCCGCTCGGGCGCGCTCTTGAGCGGCACGACCTGCGCAGTCGGCCCCATGCGGCGGCCCGAATCCGCACCCAGCGCGAGCGGCAGGATCATCTGGCTGCGCAGCTCGCTGTGCACTTCCTCGTCCTGCGGCATGGCCGGGCGCGCTTCGAGCGGCGTGAGATCGGGCCAGAAGGCCAGCGCCAGCGCGCCGAGCCCGACCATCGTGCCAAGCCCGCGAAACCAGCGGCGGCTGCCGACATTTTCGGCCAGATCCGGCGCAAGATCGAGCCTGTCGAACCAGTGCGAGGCCGACTGGCGCCACGCCTCGTAGCCTTCGCCCAGCCCACCCAGCCGCGCGCGCAGCTTGCGCCGCGCTTTCTCGGCGGCGCTCGGGGGTGCGAGTTTCTGGGAGTTGCGCAGGTAGGGCAGCAATTCGCGCGCGGTTTCGGGATCGATCGGCGGGCCAGCCGGCAGGGCGACGGGCAGGTTCAGCGGCATCATCGGGCCGCCACGCGCAGCCGCGCCTTCGCCCGGGCCGTCCTCGCCCTCGGGAAGATCGTCGGGATTGCGCGGATGATCCAACATTCTTGCCCCGGGAGCCGCTCGCACCCCTCGTGGGCACGGCAGGCCTGTGCCTTGTCCCATTTCTCTGCCCGATCAAAGTAAATCCGGCGTTAACCAGCGATCAAATGTGTCCCGGGTGCGATAAGGCGTTGTCCCTAGGTGCGCGCCCCGGCCACCTTGCTCCGCCGGACCAAGCCTGCAACAACCCGCCCCATCGTGACTGCTCCCGCCCCTCCCCGCCCGGCCGAAGACGCGCGTGTGCGCGCCGTGCTGGGGCCGACCAACACCGGCAAGACGCACCTCGCGATCGAGCGGATGTGCGGACACTCCAGCGGCATGATGGGCTTTCCGCTGCGGCTGCTGGCGCGCGAGGTCTATGACCGGGTGCGCGCGATCAAGGGTGACAACCAGGTCGCGCTGATCACCGGCGAGGAGCGGATCGAACCCCCCCAGGCGCGCTATTTCCTGTGCACCGCCGAAGCCATGCCGCGAACCCGCGGCGAGCATGCTTTCGTGGCGCTGGACGAGGCGCAACTGGGCGCAGACCCCGAACGCGGGCACATCTTCACCGACCGACTGCTGAACGCGCGGGGCCGCGAGGAGACGATGATCCTCGGCTCGGCGACGCTCGAACCGATGGTAAAGGCGCTGATCCCCAAGGCCGAGATCACCAGCCGCCCGCGCTTTTCCACCCTCAGCCATGCCGGCGTGTGCAAGCTGTCGCGCCTGCCCAAGCGCTCGGCCGTGGTCGCCTTCTCGATCGAGCAGGTCTACGCCATGGCCGAAGCCTTGCGCCGGTTCCGCGGCGGGGCGGCGGTGGTGATGGGGGCGCTCTCACCCGAGACTCGCAACAAGCAGGTGGCGATGTTCCAGGCGGGCGAGGTCGATTACATCGTCGCCACCGACGCGATCGGCATGGGGCTCAACCTCGATCTCGATCATGTCGCCTTCGCCTCGCTCAGCAAGTTCGACGGGCGCAGGAAGCGGCGGCTCACCCCTTCGGAAATGGCGCAGATCGCAGGGCGCGCCGGGCGGCACCAGCGCGATGGCTCCTTCGGCACGCTGGCGGGGACGGGCAAGGGCGACGGGGAGCCGCTCGCCTTCACCGACGAGGAAGTCTACGCGATCGAGGAACACCGCTTCGCGCCGCTCACCCACCTGTTCTGGCGCGATGCCGATCCGCGGTTCGACAGCCTGTCCGCGCTGATCGCCGATCTGGAGGCGCGGCCGGAACAGGGCGTGCTGAAAGCCGCGCCCGAAGCGATCGACCTTGCCGTGCTGCGCCGGCTGGCGGGCGAACCGCTCGCGGCCTCGGTGCGCGGCGCTGGCATGGTGCGGCGCTTCTGGGAGGCCTGCTCGCTCCCCGATTTCCGCTCGCTCGGCATCGAACAGCACGCCCGCTTTGTTGCGCGCTTGTGGGATGACCTGCAGGGCGGCTATCTCGGCGCGGATTATGTCGCCGCACGCATCGCCGAGCTTGACCGGATGCAGGGCGACATCGACACGCTGCAAGGGCGGATCGCTGCGATTCGCAGCTGGGCTTACATCTGCCAGCGGCCCGATTGGGTGCTGGCACGCGACGAAATGGCCGCACGCGCACGCGCGGTCGAGGCGAAGCTTTCGGATGCGCTGCACGCGCGGCTGACCGAGCGCTTCGTCAACCGGAGGACGACACTCTTGATGAAATCGCTGGGGCAGGACGCGGGCGCGCTGCCCGTCACGCTCGAACCCGATGGCCACCTCACGGTCGAGGGCGAGAGCATCGGACGGCTCGAAGGCTTCCGTTTCCATGTCGATCCCGCTGCGGGCGTGGCCGACCGGCGGATGCTGCTCGCCGCCGGCGAGAAGGCGCTGCCCGCGCTGCTGGCAAGCCGCGCCGATTGGCTGCTGAGCGAGGGTCTTGGCGAACTGGTCATCTCCGGCGGCGCAATCCGCTGGCAAGCCCAAGGACAGGGGCGCGCGCTGGCCGAGATCACCTTCCCCGGCCAACCGGGCGCGGGCCAGTTCGGCCAGCCGCGGCTGGTGCTGACCCGCGATCTCGCCCTGCTGCCCGATGCGGCCAAGGCGAAGCTGGAAGCGGGCCTTGCCGCATGGCTGGAGAAAGAGCTCGAACCGCTCGCCCCCTTGCGCAAGCTGGCCGATGCCGCGCGCGATCCCGAAGCGGGCTCGCAGGCGCGCGCACTGGTGATCACGCTGATCGAGGCGCGCGGGGTGATCAGCCGCGAGGATGCGGGGCTGGAAAACCTGCCCAAGGAAATGCGCCCCTATCTGCGCAAGCTGGGCGTGACCTTCGGCGCGCTCGACATCTTCGATGCGCCGCTGCTGAAGCCTGCCCCGCGCCGTCTGCTCCACGCCCTGGGGCTGGACAAGCGCGCGGTGCAGGAAGCGATGCTCCCCGTGCTGGCCGAGGGCAGCTGGGCCAAGGGCAGCCTGCCCGCCGGATACCGCTATGCCGGAACGCAGGCGATCCGCGTCGATCTGGCCGAGAAGATCCTGCGCGCCGCCTTCGATGCCCGCGCCGTGGTGACCGCCGCCAATCCCAAGAACCGCGGGGCGGCCTTCCGGCTCGATCTTTCGCTGGCGGTGTCGATCGGGCTCGAGGCGGAGAATGCCCGCCGCCTGCTCGGCAGCGCGGGCTTCCGCTGCGATCGTGCCCGCGCTCTGGCCGAAGGTGCCCACGGCGCGCCTGCGCCCGATCGCTGGCACTGGCGTCCGCGCCGTCCGGGCGAGAGGGACGAGAAGCGCGGCGCACGTCCGCAGCAGCAGCAGCGCGGCAAGCCGCGGCCGCAAGGCGAGCGCAAGCCGCGCCCCGAGGGCAAGCCCGAAAGGCGCGATGATCGCCGTCCACCGCAGGGCCAGCGCCGTGACCAGCGCCCTGCCCAAAAGCCCGATACCGGCCCGGCCCGCGCCGGCGGGGCCTTCGACAAGCTTGCGGACCTGCTCAAGGGATGAGCGCAGCCGTGTCGATCCGGATCGACCGCCTGCTCGTCTACCTGCGCTTTGCCCGCACGCGCTCCGCCGCCAGCGCGATGATCGATGCCCATGCCGTGCGGCGCAACCGCCAGCATGTGCTGCGCGGTGCCGAATCCGTGCGGATCGGCGATGTCCTGACCCTGGCGCTCGGCGGGCGGGTGACGGTGATCGAGATCCTCTCCCTGCCCTCCGCACGCGGATCCCCGGCGGTGGCCGCTTCCCATTATCGCGAGGTTGACGGGTGCGGGCTTGACCCTAAAGGGCAAATGACCATAGCAGCATCCCCTCTCGCGGTTGGTTCGCCACCCGCAGATTCCGAAGATGACCATCTGAAAGAGCCGCAATGACTTACGTCGTCACCGAAGACTGCATCAAGTGCAAGTACACCGACTGTGTGGAAGTGTGCCCGGTAGATTGCTTCTATGAAGGCGAGAACATGCTGGTGATCAATCCCAGCGAATGCATCGATTGCGGCGTGTGCGAGCCGGAGTGCCCGGCCGAGGCGATCCTGCCCGATACCGAGGACGGGCTGGAGAAGTGGCTCGAACTCAACACCAAGTATTCGGCGGTCTGGCCCAACATCACCAGCCAGAAGTCCCCGCCCGAAGATGCCGACGCGCACAAGGGCGAGACGAACAAATTCGAGAAGTTTTTCAGCGCCGAACCGGGCGAAGGCGACTGATATTGCTCGCCACTCTGCCAATCTGCGAAGATTGGCGAATGGGTGCAATCGCTGACTCGCAATTTTGTTGCGGGTGTGCTATATAATCCGCGACCGTGTCGGCCCGGGCTTCTGCCGGGGCACGGCGCAGGCGTTGAAACCAGGAAGGCCGCGCACCAGCAACCCCCCTCAGGATGATCGAACCCGGTGCTTTTGCCTCACCCCAGAGGCAGGGTCGCGCCGCCGGGATGATTGTCCCTCTCCCCTTGCTGGATGGCCCACAGAAAGGAACTTGCATGGCAAGCACCGCGAACGCATTCACCGTCGGCGATTATGTTGTTTATCCCAAGCACGGCGTTGGCCGCGTGATCGAGCTCCAGAGCGAGGAAATCGCCGGGATGCAGCTAGAACTCTATGTTCTGCGCTTTGAAAAGGAGCGCATGACGCTCCGCGTGCCGGTCAACAAGGTCGAATCGATCGGGATGCGAAAGCTGTCGTCGGACAAGACGCTCAAGCAGGCGATGGAAACCCTCAAGGGCAAGCCCAAGGTGAAGCGCACCATGTGGTCGCGCCGCGCGCAGGAATACGAAGCGAAGATCAACTCGGGCGACCTCGTGTCGATCGCCGAAGTGACCCGCGATCTGTTCCGTCCGGAAGACCAGCCCGAGCAGTCCTATTCGGAACGCCAGATCTTCGAAGCGGCCTCGAGCCGTCTCGCCCGCGAACTCGCCGCCATGGAAGAGACCGACGAGCCGACCGCACTCGGCAAGATTCTCGACGTGCTGCGCGAACACGCGCCGCAATATTACGACACGGCCGAAGAAGCCTGAGGCACCTTCGCCTGATCACAGCATCAAGGGCTGCCCCGACGGGGCGGCCCTTTTTGTTTGCGCTCGGCAAACGCTAGGTGTATTATGCAGGCAATACGCTATGCCCAGCAAGGGGAGAGACCCGCATGCCCAGACTGTCCGCCAAACGCATCACCGCCCTGTTCGCCGCCGCATCCGCCATCGCGCTGGCGGGGTGTGACGGGGCAGATGTCGAGATCAACGGCCAGAAGGGTGTGCCGCTCTCGGAAATCGAGATCGCCGGTGCGCCGCCGGAAAAGGTGTTCCTCGCCTCGGGCGACAATGTCGTGGTTACCGAAGGCGAGACCTTCGCGATCACGATCGAGGGGAGCGACACGGCGTCCTTGCGCTTCGTGCGCGACAAGGAGTTGATCGGCATCACCCGCGAGGATGGCTGGAACGGCGACAGCAAGGCCACCATCCGCATCACCATGCCCGCCCCCAAGGAAGTGGTGATCGGCGGTGCCGGCAGCGTGACCACCCCGACCCTCGCCAAGGAGGCGCAGATCAACATCGGCGGCAGCGGCACGGTGGAGTTCGGCAAGTTAACCGGCCAGACGCTGGCAATCAACATCGGCGGCAGCGGTACGGTGAAGGGGGCGGGCACCGCGAAGGAGCTCGACATCCTGATCGGCGGCAGCGGCGATATCATCATGCCGGGCCTCAAGGCCGATCAGGCCGAAATCACCATTGGCGGGCGCGGTGATGTCACCTTCGCCTCGGATGGCACGGTGGAGGCCAATATCGGCGGGGCGGGCGATGTGAAGGTCGCTGGCAACGCCAAGTGCACCATCAATGCGATGGGTTCCGGCACGCTGACCTGCACCCCGACCAGCGGCGGCGGTGCCAGCGCGGCGATCCCGGCCCCGGCAGCACCCGCAGCGCCGGCGGCTCCGGCAAAACCCGCCGAATAGGATTTGCATTCCGGCAAGGTGCGGGCGAGATAATGCGCCCATGACCATGCTGCGCAAAAACCTTCGCCTCCCCGTCCTCGCCCTCGCCGGGCTGATGCTGCAAGGCTGCATCGCCCGGGCGGCGGTGGATGTGGTGACCTTGCCGGTGCGCGCCGTCAGCGCCGGGGTCGACGCGGCGACCACCAGCCAGTCCGAAGCCGACGAAAAGCGCGGCCGCACGATCCGCAAGCACGAAGAGCGCCTCGGCGAGCTCGAACGCACCTATGCCAGGGCGATGGAGCGCTGCGGCGATGGCGACGACGAAGCCTGCGAACGTGCGCAAAGCCTCAAGGCCGAACAGAAGGCGCTGTTGGAGGCGGGGCCTGAGGAATAGGAACCGGTCTCGCTCGCCCTGAGCGGGGTGGTGCTAGGCTGCCGCCCGCCTGAGCCGGTCGTTGATCGCGCGGCCCACGCCTTCTTCCGGCACCGGAGCCACGGCAATCCGCGCCTGCGGAGCCCGCGCCGCGGCGTGAAGGCAGGCATAGAGCTGCGATGCTGCCTCATTGACGTCACCGCTGGCCGATAGCGTGACGTCACCCGCCACCGCGCCGAAACCGATCAGGAATTCGTCCGCCCCGGCCTCTGTGGCACCCAGCCGCACCGGCTTGCCCGGGGCATAGTGGCTGGCGATCTGGCCCGGAGCCTCGATGCCTTTCCCCGCACTGCGCACCCCCAGCGCAATCGGCCCGGGGCGCAGTTCCTCGACGCTCCCGTCGGCACGCACGGCGACAATCGTCGATTCCACCCCCGCAGGGCACGGCCCGCCATCGAGCACCATGTCGATCCGCCCGTCGAGCGAGGCGAGCACGTGCTGCGCGCAGGTCGGACTGATGAAACCGCTGCGGTTGGCCGAAGGCGCCGCGAGCGGAAAGTCGAGCCGCTCCAGCAACGCCCGCATCGCCGAGTGGGCCGGGGCGCGCAGGGCGACGGTCGGCAGACCCGCCGTCACCGCTTCGGCCAGCCCCGCATCCGCGCGGCGCGGCAGCACCAGAGTGAGCGGCCCGGGCCAATGGGTTTCGGCCAGAGCCAGTGCCGTGTCAGAAAGCACGGCATAGCGCGCCGCCTGCGCTGCATTCCGCACATGGACGATCAGCGGGTTGAAATCGGGGCGGCCCTTGGCGGCATAGATCTTCGCCACCGCATCGGCGCTGTCGGCGCGCGCGGCAAGGCCGTAGACCGTCTCGGTCGGCACCGCGACCAGCCCGCCCGATTCGAGGATTCGCGCCGCTTGCGCGATCCCCTCCGGCCCGGCGGCCACCACTTCCGTAACGTTCTTGCCGCTCATGCCCCGGCGCTATATTCGTTTGCCCGCCCTGCCAAGAGCGGGCCCGATTTACACCTCCGAAGGACGCCCCCGAAGTGACCCCCTTTACCCCGCCGACCGCCGACCAGCTGCTCGCCATCCGCGTCAATGCCGGGATCGACGAATTGGCGAAAACCGAACGCTTTGCCCATGCCGAAGCCGATCTGGTGGAAGCGATTGTCGCAGGCGTGGGGCAGTTCGCAGCCGGCGAGTTCGCGCCGCTCAATCGCAAGGGCGATCTGGAGGGCGCGAAGCTGGAAAACGGCCGTGTCCGCCTGCCCGAAGGGTTCGAGGCCGCCTACCACGCCTATGTCGAACAGGGCTGGAATGCGATTGCCTCTCCGGCAGCCCATGGCGGGCAGGGCCTGCCCTTTACCCTCGCCTGCAACGTGCTGGAGAACCTCGGCGCGGCCAACATGGCCTTCACCCTGCTCCCCATGCTCTCGGTCGGCGCGATCGAGGCGCTGGAGCATCACGGCTCGCCCGGCCAGCAGGCGATGTATCTGCCCAGGCTGGTGAGCGGCGAATGGTCGGGAACGATGAACCTCACCGAGCCTGCCGCCGGAAGCGATGTCGGCGCGCTGCGCGCGACCGCCGAACCGATCGAGGATGGCGAACACGCGGGCAAGTACCGGATCACCGGCCAGAAGATCTACATCACCTGGGGCGAACATGATCTGGCCAAAAACATCATTCACCTCGTTCTCGCCCGCCTGCCGGGCGCGCCCGAAGGCTCGCGCGGGATCTCGCTCTTCGTGGTGCCCAAGTATCATGTGAACGCCGACGGCAGCCTCGGCCCGCATAATGATCTTCGCTGCGTCAGCCTCGAACACAAGCTCGGCATCAACGCCTCGCCTACCTGCGTCATGTCCTATGGCGACAATGGCGAATGCATCGGCGAGCTGGTTGGCCAGCCCAACAAGGGTCTCGCGGCGATGTTCACGATGATGAACAATGCGCGCATCAATGTCGGCAATCAGGGCGCGCAGATCGCCGAGCGGGCGACCCAGCAGGCGCTCGCCTATGCGCGTGACCGGGTGCAGTCCGCCCGCGCGGGTTCGCCCGACAAGACTCCGGTGGCGATCATCGAACACCCCGATGTGCGCCGCATGATCCTGCGGATGAAGGCCCTGACCGAGGGCGTGCGCGCCCTGCTCTACTACTGCGCGGGGCAGGTCGATCGCGGCAATCTCGGTGACGAAGCCGCCCGCGCCCGCGCCGAAATCGTCGTCCCGCTGATCAAGGCCTGGGGCACGGATGTCGGCGTCGAGGTCTCGGGCCTCGGCATCCAGATCCACGGCGGCATGGGCTTCGTCGAGGAAACCGGCGCTGCCCAGCACTGGCGCGATTCGCGCATCGCTCCGATCTATGAAGGCACAAACGGCATTCAGGCCGCCGACCTCGTGACCCGCAAGCTCGGGCTCGACGGCGGGGAGGCGCTGGTGGCGCTGTTCGAGACCATCGCCCGCGAGACCGCTGCCGAACCCACGCTCGCCGCACTGGCGCAGGATTGCGCCGGGATCGCCCGCTGGATGCGCGACGAGGCGAGCCTCGATGACCGCCTGGCCGGAAGCGTGCCCTTCTGCACCATGGCCGCCGTCTGCGTCGCAGGGTGGCAGCTGACCAAGCAGGTCGAAGCCGTCGCAGCCGGGGCTGCGCCCGAACTGGCGGCGACCAAGCCGGTGACGGTGCGCTTCTTCATCGACCGGATCGTCCCCGAAGCCGCCGGCCTCAAGGCAGGCGCCACCGCAGGCGCAGATCTGCTCTATACCCTCCCCGCCGAAGCGCTGGTGGGCTGAGGTGAGCGAGGGAGGCCAGGACGCGGCGCTGGCGCGGATTGCTGCCGCGCTCGAGCGGCTCGCGCCCCCGCCCCCGCCGCCGAGCGACTGGCTGGCCCACCCCGCCTATGTGTGGGAAGGCGGGCAGGCGCGCGCTGTTCCCGTGCTCGATGCCCTGCCGCTCGACGCGCTCCACGGAATCGACGCGCAGAAGGCCGCGGTGCGCGCCAATTGCGCCCGCCTCGCCAGCGGAGCAGCGGCGCATGACACCTTGCTGTGGGGCACGCGTGGCATGGGCAAATCGGCGCTGGTGCGCGCTGCGGTGGCCGATGTGCAGCGCGAAAGCGGCGGCGCGCTGGCCCTCGTCCAGCTCGCGCCCGGCACCCTGCCCACTTTCCCCGCACTGTTCGCGCAGCTCGCGCAGCAGCCCCGCGCTGTCCTGCTGTTCATCGACGATCTCGGCTTTGGCGAGGACGGGCGGGCGGAAATGCTCGCCCTGCGCAGCCTGCTCGACGGCGGCATCGCCCCGCGTCCGCCGCAGATCCGCATCGTGGTGACCGCCAACCGCCGCGCGATTGTCGAGCGTGAGGACACCTCCACCGCGATCCACGAACGCGACGAACGCGACGATGCGCTGGCGTTGGCGGACCGCTTCGGCCTGACGCTGGGCTTTCACCCGGCGGACAAGGACACCTACCTTGCGATTCTGGCGGGATACCTCGCCCCGCTCGGCCTCGGCTTCGATGCGGAGGAGGCGATGGCCTTCGCGATCCAGCGCGGCAACCGCTCGGGCCGCACCGCGCTGCAATTCGCCACCGAGATCGCCGGGCGCGCCGGATTGGCGCTTTAGTTCACCTTCTGCCCGGCCTGCTGGCGCAGGTAATCCTCCTCGAAGGTCGCGCGCGGGTCTTTCAGCTCGCGCAGCGGCGGCAGTTTCTCGCTCTTGAGGCGGGCAATCGCAGCCGCGGGCGTGGCCGAGGGCGAACGCACCCGCCAGATGATGCCCGCCGTGTCGTCCGACACCAGCAGCGCGCCGTCGCTCGCCCATTCCACCCAGGTCGGGCGGCCACGGGTGGTGCCGTCATCCTTGAGGAAGCCGGTCAGCACCGGCACCGGCTTGCCGGTCGGATTGCCGAGCTTGTCGAAGGCGACATAGACCACGTCATAGCCCGAGGGCGGCTTGCGGTTCCACGAACCATGGCGCGCGATGAAGGCACCGCTGGCGAATGCATCGCCCATCACGTGGCCTTCCTTCACAAACACCAGCCCCAGCGCGGCGACGTGCGGGCCCAGCGCAAATTGCGGATTGCGGGTATATTCCTGCATGAACTTGGGCATCGGCGCCTCGACCCGGCGATCGAAGTTGGACTTGTAGTAGATCCACGGCCAGCCGTATTGCGCGCCCACCGGCACATTGGTGAGGTAATCGGGCACCAGATCGGAGCCGAGCATGTCGCGCTCGTTCACCGTGGTCCACAGCTCGCCGGTCCAGGGGCTGAAGTCCATCCCGTTGGGATTGCGCAGGCCGACGGCATATTTGCGCTGGCGATTGGTCTCGAGATTATACTCCCAGATCATCGCGCGGCCCTCTTCGACCTCCATCCCCTGTTCGCCGATATTGCTGACCGATCCGACCGCGACGAACAGGCTCTTGCCGTCGGGCGCAATCTCGACATTGCGCATCCAGTGGCCGCCGCCGCCGGGTAGGTCCATCAGCTTGCGGGTCTTGCCGGTCACCTTGGTATCGCCGAGGCTGTAGGGCACCGCGAGCAGGGCGTTGTGATTGGCGACATAGAGCGTGCCGTCCTTCCAGCTCATGCCGGAAGGCGATTCGAGCCCCTCTTCCATCAGCACCGCCTTGAGCTCGGCCGAGCCATTGCCGTCGGCATCGCGCAGCAGCACGATCTGGTCGGGGCTTTCCCCGGTGGCGCCGGCCTTGGTCAGCAGCTTGTCGGCAATCCACGCCTGGATCGCCGCAAGGACACCGCCGCCGCCCTCGCTCTTGGGAGCGCGGGTGAGGGTGGCAAGCACATCGCCATTGGGCAGGGCATAGAGGATGCGCGGATGTTCGAGCCCCTCGGCAAAGCGCACCACTTCAAGCCCCTTGGCCGCGGTCGGCGCTTCGCCGGCGGCCCAGCCCACCGGCTCGGCAATCTGGACCGTGGGGAAGGATTCCGCCGCCGGGTCTTGCAGCACAGGTTCGTTGCCCGCGACCTCGTCGACCGAGAGATCGGCCGTGTCCCCGCGCGACAGGAACCAGAAGGCCCCGACGGCGAGAAGGAGAATGATGCCAAGGGCGATTGCGATTTTGCGGAAGATTGCCATGTGGGGGGAGATAGAGCCGCCTCGCCCGCGCGGCAACACACAAGCTTAGAAGGCCCGTCGCTCCATGTATGATTTCAAGCCCGCCGCCGATGCCGATCTCGGGGAACTCTACCGCGATCTGTGTGCGGCCGCCGATGCGTTGACCGCGGACGAGCCCGATGCGGTCGCCAACATGGCCAATGTCGCCGCGCTCCTGTGGGAATTCCTGCCCGATCTCAACTGGGCGGGCTTCTACCGGGTCGGCCCGGCCAAGGATGGCGGCGCGGACGAGCTGGTGCTCGGGCCTTTCGTGGGCCGTCCGGCCTGTATCCGCATCCCCTTCGGCAAGGGCGTGTGCGGCGCCGCGGCAGAAAGTCGCGCCGCGCAACTTGTGGCCGATGTCCACGCCTTCCCCGGGCACATCGCCTGCGACGCGGCGAGCGCGAGCGAGCTGGTGGTGCCGGTTCTGCGCGATGGCGCGGTGATCGCGGTGATCGATCTCGACAGCCCGCGCCCTGCCCGCTTCACCCAAGCCGATGCCGAGGGCGTCAGCGCGCTGGCAGAACTGCTGTCGGCGCGCATCTGACCGGCCCGAAACGGGACACATCGCACAAGCGCTTTGGGCGCTCGCATGAGTCGGTGGTAAGCTTTTGCTAACCATCAGCCGCGTTCGGCTGAATCAGGGGGAATTGTTCATGCCCAAGCTGATCTCAACGCTTCCGCTGGCCGCCATTGCGCTGGCCCTGCCCGCCATGGCGCAGGCGCAGGATTACGGCGACCTCCCGCCGCTCGCACCGATGGCCGAGGTCGAGGTGCGCCAGCTTCCGCCGGAATATCGCACCGCCCCCGCGCCGGTGCGCACCACCGAGACGCGCGAGATCGTCGACGGGGTGGAGACCATCACCCGCACCCGCTTCATCGAGCTGCCCACCCATCCCGCGCCGCAGGGTCACATGATGCCCGCGCCGATGCACTATGCCCCCGCGCCCGGCTATGCCCCGGTGGTGTTCGAACGCCAGCAATGGCTCGACGAGTGCCGCCGCCGCACCGCCGGCCGCGACAGGGACGATACCGGCACGATCATTCTCGGCCTGCTGGGCGCCGTGGCCGGTGGGATTGCCGGTTACGAGATCGCCGGCGTGGGTGACCGCGTGCTGGGCACGGTGCTCGGCGTTGGCGGTGGCGGTTTGCTCGGCGGGCTGATCGGCAGCCTGTTCGACGGCGATGACGACGAGGACCGCTACGACTGCGAAGCCGCGATCGACAATTACCTTTCGGCCTATGGCGCCCCCGGCACCCGCATCGCCGCGCGCGAGATCGGCTATGCGCCCTATCCGATGAGCTATGGCTACACCACCTACGCCCCGCCGCCGCAGATGGTGATGGTGCCGGTGCGCAGCCAGGTGCAGCAGCAGGTGGTGGTGCGCGAGACCGTGCGCGAGGAACGCTACACCGTGCCGGGCGCCGTGCGCATCATCCCGGCCCCGCGCCCCAAGGGCAAGCTCCAGCGCGTCGACCGCTAAACCGCTTTACCAGCGGAAAAGCCCCGCAAAGTCGTCTCGCGCGACTCTGCGGGGCTTTTTCGTGCCTGGCGGTTGGATGCGGCGGTCAGAATTCGCCGCCGGTGAGCCGCTGGCACACCAGATCGAGCTGATCGAGCGTGGTGTAACGGATCGTGATCGTGCCCTTGCGCGGATCGGCCTCGGGCTTGATCTTCACGCCAAGCCCCAGAAATTCCTCAAGATGTTGCTGAACGGCGAGGATATCGGCGTTCTCGTTCAGGGGCAGCGCGGGTTCCGCCTTGAGCTTGGCGGCCTCGCGGTTCGCCTTGCGGGTCAGCCCCTCCATATCGCGCACCGACAGGCCTTCCTGCACCGCGATCTCGGCCAGATGGAGCGCATCGGGACGCCCGATCAGCACGCGCACATGGCCGGTGGTAAGCTTGCCCTGCTCGACCCAGTCGAGCACGCGATCCGGCAGGGTGATCAGCCGCATCATGTTGGCGACGTGACTGCGCGACTTTTCGACCATCTTGGCGATGTCGACCTGGATCATCCCCTCCTCCTCGGAGAGGCGGTGATAGGCGCGCGCTTCCTCGACCGGATTGAGATCCTCGCGCTGGAGGTTCTCGATCAGCGCCAGCGCCATCACTTCGCGCTCGGTCAGCAGGCGCACCAGCGCGGGGATTTCGTGCAGCCGCGCCTTCTGCGCCGCGCGCCAGCGGCGTTCACCGGCGACCAGCTGATAACCCGTGCCTTCGGGGTGCGGGCGGACGATGATCGGCTGGATCACCCCGCGCGTGGCGATCGACGCGGCGAGCTCGTTGAGCGCATCCTCGTCGAAATGCTTGCGCGGGTTGCCGGGCAGCGGCTTGATCGTCGCCAGCGGCAGCATCCGCAGCGATGCGCCCGAGGCGGTCGCCACCGGCTCGGCCGGCTCCTCGCGGCGCACCAGCGGCTCTTCGCGCCGGGTCTCGCCCAGCAACGCGCCCAACCCCTTGCCCAGACGCCGCGGCTTCTCCGCCGAAAGGCGAGAAGTTGCAGACAAATCAAAGGGTTCTGTGGTATCGTCGCTCATGCGGCCTGTCTTTCTGCGGGGAATCGACCAATCAGCTCGCGCGCCAGCGACATATAGGCGCGGCTGCCGGTGCAATGCTGGTCATAGATCAGCGCGGGCAGCCCGTGGCTCGGCGCTTCGGAGAGGCGCACGTTGCGCGGGATCACCGTGTCGAACACCAGGCCGCCGAGGCAATCGCGCACATCGTCGGATACCTGATCAGTCAGGCGGTTGCGACGATCGAACATGGTCAGCGCGACGCCGATGATGCCGAGGCGCGGATTGAAGCGCTGCTGCACCTGATCGACCGTCTGGAGCAGCTGCGAGAGTCCCTCGAGCGCGAAGAATTCGCACTGGAGCGGCACCAGCAGCGTATCGGCGGCGCACAGCGCGTTCAGCGTCAGCAGGCCGAGCGAGGGCGGGCAGTCGATGAAGCAGATGTCGTGGCCCTTGTGGCTCGCGAGGGCCTTGCGCAGCCGCGAGGTGCGATCGTCGACCGAGACCAGTTCGACCTCCGCACCCGAAAGATCCACCGTCGCAGGCACGATATCGAGCCGCGGGATGCTGGTCGGCACAATCGCGCTGTCGAGCGCGACTTCATCGACCAGCAGATCATAGCTCGAGATTTCACGTGAAGCCGAATGGACGCCCAGCCCGGTCGAGGCATTGCCCTGCGGATCAAGGTCCACCAGCAGCGTGCGCCACCCTGTCGCCGCCATGGCTGTGGCGATGTTGATCGCGGTGGTGGTCTTGCCCACTCCGCCCTTCTGGTTGGCGATCGCGATGGTCAGCATGCTATCCGTCCTCCCGCGCGCGGGATTCCGGGTGAATCCGCAGCGCAATCCGCGTGTCAGGCCTTCACGATGATCCCGGCGTCGGAATCGGTCAAGGAATGTTTCACGTGAAACATTGCCCGAATCGAAGGCTTCAATGCCTCCAATTCCTGCGCCGCCGATCGTCCCTTGGGCAAGACAAGGGCGGTCTGCCTTGTGGAGAAGGGTGCGGACAAAGCGAGGAGTTTCGGCAAAGGCGCAAAGGCGCGTGCCGAAATGGCGCGGGCTGCAAAGGGCGCGACCCGTTCGAGCCGCTGTCCTTCGACCCGGCATTTGCGCAGATCGAGCGCGGCAATGGCGGATTCGAGGAACTCCACCCGCCGCGCACGCGATTCGACCAGCACCACGGGCATGTTCGGGCAAAGGGCCGCGATGACGAGGCCGGGAAAGCCGGGGCCGCTGCCCAGATCGAGCCACGGTCCTCCCGCATTTGCGCCCAATGTTTCACGTGAAACATTTTCGAGCAGTTGCGCCGAATCCGCAATGTGGCGCTGCCAGATATGCGGCTCGGTGGCCTTGGCGATGAGGTTCTGGCGCTGGTTCTCCTCCAGCACCAGCGCGGCAAAGCGCTCGAGCCGCGCCATGCCGGCGGCGTCGGTCATCCCGGCGACATAGGCGCGGGCTTCTTCCTCGGTGGTGATCACGCGGCGCGCTGCCCGTTGGCGAGGCGGCGGGCGTGGACCAGCAGGGCTGAAAGCGCCGCAGGGGTCACCCCGGGCACCCGCCCTGCCGCCGCCAGCGTACCGGGCGCGGCCTTGGTGAGGCGCTCGATCATTTCGTTCGAGAGTCCGGGCACATCGGTATAGGGGAAGTCCGAGGCCAGCGGCAGCGCCTCGCTTGCCCTCAAATCGCGCAGTTCGGCGTCCTGCCGCGCGAGGTAGGGCGCATAGGCGGCGTCCTCGGCCATTTCCTCGGCGAGCAGCGGATCGAGTGCAGTCACCTCGGCCAGCCAGGGGGCGAGCGCCTCGGGGGTCACCCCGTCGTGCCGCAGCCACTCCGCAATCGGCTTCTCCCCGTGATCGCGCCGAACCGGCAGACCGAGATCGGCGAGTTCGCGGGCGTGGAGCCGCTCGGAATGTTTCACGTGAAACATTGCGCGCAATTCTTCGCGCCGTTCCCACCACACACGACGCTCCTCGCCGATGCAGCCTGCAGCAATGCCCAGCCCCGTCAGGCGGGTCGCGGCATTATTGGCACGCAGGCGCAGGCGGTATTCAGCGCGGGCGGTGAGCATGCGATAGGGCTCGGACACGCCCTGAAGCGTGAGATCATCGACCATCACCGCGATATAGCTGTTCGCCCGGTCGAGCACCGGCGCCGCTGTTCCGAGCGCGGCGGTAACAGCCTCTAGCCCGGCGACGAGGCCCTGCGCGGCGGCTTCCTCGTAACCGGTGGTGCCGTTGATCTGCCCCGCGCAATAGAGCCCGGGGATCGCCCTCACCTGCAAATCAGGGGTCAGCGCGCGCGGATCGATGTGGTCATACTCCACCGCATAGCCCGGCTGCACGATCACCGCGCGATCGCAGCCCGGCATGGCGCGCACCACGGTTTCCTGCACATCTGTCGGCAGCGAGGTGCTGATGCCGTTGGGATAGACCAGATGGGTGTTGAGCCCCTCGGGTTCGAGGAAGACCTGATGGCCTTCACGATCGCCGAAGCGGTGGATCTTGTCCTCGATCGAGGGGCAATAGCGCGGCCCCGCCGCCGCAATCGCGCCGGAGAACAGCGGGGAGCGGTGGAGATTGGCGCGGATCGCCTCGTGCCCCGCCTGGGTGGTGCGGGTGATCGCGCAGAAGACCTGCGGATTGATGCGCGCGGGCGTGAGGGCGGACATGGTCCAGGCCTCGCCATCCGAGGGCTGTTCCTCGAGCACAGCCCAATTGATGGTGCGCCCGTCGAGCCGCGGAGGCGTACCGGTCTTGAGGCGCGCCATGGGAAGGTCGGCTCCGCGCAGCTGCTGGGCGAGGCGCTTGGCGGCATTCTCGCCGATGCGCCCACCCTCGAAGCGCTCTTCCCCGCGGAACAGCACGCCGCCGAGGAAGGTGCCGGTGCACAGGACGACGCGGGAGGCTTCGAGCAGGGTGCCATCGGCCAGTTCAAGCCCCGCGACCCGTCCACCTTCGAGCGTGAGCGCGGCAGCCTCACCCTGAACGAGCGTCAGACGGGGCTGCGCGCGGACCATCGCCTGCACCGCCGACTTGAAGCGCACCCGGTCTGCCTGCACGCGCGGGCCCCACACGGCGCTGCCCTTGGAGCGGTTGAGCATCCGGTAGTGGATTGCGCCTGCATCCGCCGCGCGTCCGATCACCCCGTCGAGCGCGTCCACTTCACGCACCAGATGGCCCTTGCCGAGCCCGCCGATGGCCGGATTGCAGCTCATCGCGCCGATGGCATCGAGATCGAAAGAGACCAGCGCGGTGCGCGCACCCATCCGCGCCGAAGCGCAAGCCGCTTCAACTCCGGCGTGCCCGCCGCCGATGACGATGACATCATACTGGTGCATGGCCGCGCAGATAGGCCCCGAGTGGCGGACAGTCAAAGCGGATTCATTGGGGGGTGCGGGCTGGGTGGCTCAGCCAAAATGTTTCACGTGAAACATTCGCGGACAAAATTTCGGCCAATGTTTCACGTGAAACATTTGAGGTCGATATTTGCGCGCAATGTTTCACGTGAAACATTGCCTGCAAAATGCGGCTCACTTGCCGATGCAGAAGCGTCCGAACAGGGTATCGAGCATGTCTTCGGTGGTGGCGCAGCCGATCAGGCGGTCGAACGCGAGGCGCGCGCGGCGCAATTCCTCGGCCACCAAAAGGGGATCGGAGAGCTGGCGTGCAGCGCCGAGCGCCTCTGCGGCCTCGCCGAGCCGCGCGTGTTGACGCCCGTTAAGGGCCGCCTCGCCCGGCTTTGGCAGGGCCTCGCGCGCCAGTTCGACCAACGCATTCTTGAGCGGAGCAAGCCCCTCGCCGGTCGTTGCTGAGAGGGTAAAGCGCGCCGCAGCCTTGGGCGCAAAACCCGCCCGGTCGGCCTGAGAGGCAATCTCCCACGCGCCTTGCGGCCCCTCCCCCTCAGGCCCGAGCCACAGCACCAGATCCGCCCGCTCAAGCTCGCCCAGCGCCCTGTCGATACCGATGGCCTCGATCTCATCGGCCAGCGCTCCATCGCGCAAGCCCGCGGTATCGACGAAGGTGAAGGGCACCCCGCCAATCGCCACAGAGCGTTCGATCACATCGCGGGTGGTCCCCGCAATCGGCGAGGTGATCGCCGCCTCGCTCTCGATGAGGGCGTTGAACAAGGTCGATTTCCCCGCATTGGGTGGCCCGGCGAGCACCACGCGGAAGCCCTCCCCCAGACGCTCCGAACGCGGGCTCGCGAGCCAGTCGGCCAGCTCCTGCGCCAGAGCGCCAATGTTCCACGTGAAACATTCGGGCAGATCCGCCGAATCCTCCTCGTCCGAAAAGTCGAGCACGCCTTCCACCTCGGCCGAGAGCCCCAGCACCGTCTCACGCCAGGCCTCCACCTGCCGCGACAGCGCCCCGCCCGCATTGGCGAGAGCAGCCGCGCGTTGCAGCTCGGTTTCGGCGGAGAGGAGATCGGCCAACCCTTCCGCTTCGGCGAGATCGATCCGGCCATTGGCAAAGGCGCGGCGGGTGAATTCTCCCGGCTCCGCCCTGCGCAAACCACGAAGCGCAGCGAGCGCCCACTCAACAGCGGCGATCACCGCCCTGCCCCCGTGACAATGAAGTTCGGCCAGATCCTCGCCCGTTGCGGTGTTCGGGCCCGGGAACCACAGCACCAGCGCCTCGTCGAGCAGCGCACCGGACATATCGCGCAACTGCGCCAGCGAGGCCCTGCGTGGCTCCGGCAGGCGCCCTGCGAGCGCCGTCAAGGCCGCCCCTGCCTGCGGGCCCGAGATCCGGATCACCCCGATGCCGGCCGGCGGCGCGCCGCTCGACAGCGCGAAGATCGTCGGGCTCTCGCTCATCCGCGGTCAGTCGGCGCTTTTCTTGCCCGTTGCCGCCTTCATCCCGCTCTCGACGAAGCTCTGGAACATCTTCAGCCCCACCTGCCCCATCGGCGCCAGCGCCGAGGCATATTCCTGAAGCTGCGCCGGGTTCGAGACCCCACGCATCGCCTTGGTGATGTTCTCGACATAGAGATCATTGGCGGCGGTGACATCGGGCAGGCCCATGAAGCTGCGGGCCTCCTCGGGCGTGCAATCGATTTCGATGGTGATCTTCATGAGCCCCGGTCTCCTCTCCCTGTCTCCCCTCTCATTTGCGCTTGGCACGCGCGCAAGGCAAGGGATAGACCAAGCGCAAAGCCCTTCAGGAGAGACCCATGAGCCTCAATACCACGATCCCCACGCTGGACGGTGACGCCAGCTTCGGCGCCTATGTCGCCCAGCCCGCTGGAAACCCACGCGGGGCGATCATCGTCATCCAGGAGATCTTCGGCGTGAACCCGGGGATCCGCCAGAAGTGCGACAAGCTCGCCGCGGATGGTTGGCTGGCGGTCGCGCCCGATCTGTTCTGGCGCTTGCAGCCGGGCATCGAGCTCGATCCAGATGTCCAGACGGAATTCACACAAGCTCTTGATTGGATGGGACAATTTGATCAGGACACCGGCATCCGCGATATCGAGGCCACGATCCACCACATCCGCCGCACGCTCGGCGTCGCCAAGGTCGGCTGCGTCGGATACTGCCTCGGGGGGAGGCTGGCCTACATGACCTCTACGCGCACCGATATCGACGCTAGCGTGGGCTATTACGGGGTCGGGATCGATGGTCTGCTGGGTGAAAAGCACGCCATTGCGCACCCGTTGATGCTGCACATCCCCACCGCGGACGGCTTTGTCCCGCCCGAGACGCAGGCGGCCATGCACACCGCGCTCGATGATCACCCCAAGGTGACGCTGCACGACTACGAGGGGCTCGACCACGGCTTTGCCACCGAAACCGGCCTGCGCCGCCATGAAGAGGCCGCTACCCTCGCCGACGGGCGCACCGCCGCCTTCTTCGCCGAGCATCTGGCATGAGCGCCGCCCATTCCGGCCTTGCCCGCTGGCACGCCTATATGGAGAGCGAGGGCGATCCCGCCCTGCTCTCCGCCCTGATTGCCGATGATTGCGTGTTCCATTCACCAGTGGTCCACACCCCCCAGGCCGGCAAGCCGATCGTGATGGCCTATCTCCTCGCCGCTGCCGAGGTGCTGGGGAATGACAGCTTCCACTATGTCCGCGAGCTGGTGGACGGGGACGAGATGATGCTCGAATTCGTCACCGAACTCGATGGCATCAATGTCAACGGGATCGACATCATCCGCTTCAACGCAGAGGGAAAAATCACCGATTTCAAGGTGATGGTGCGGCCCCTCAAGGCCATCAACAAAGTGTGGGAGATGATGGGCGCACAGCTGACGAAGGCGAAGGGCTGACACAGGAGTGTGCCGCAAAGGCCTGCACGAAGAAATCGCGCACAATCTCCTCGATCACCGCCGGAACCTCACCACCCAGCGCGGTGCTCATGGTGCGCAGCGCCTTGCCGACATCGCGATCGTCGAAATAGCGCATCGGCCAGTCTGGGAAGGTCATCTGCCCGATCGCGCGTTCGTCGATCACCGCGACCGACGTGTGACGGATATCGCGCCGGATCGTGTCGAAGGCCGCACACAGCTTCCACGTCGGCCCTTCGAGCACCTGGAGCAGGTGGTCTTCGGCGCGCAGCAGAATTCCGCTGAGGCCGCGCGCCTCGTTGGCGATCCGTGCCTGATAGAGCAGCCGGAACATCTCGGCCCGATCAAGCCCGGGCGCGGCTATGCTGCGATAGATGATGCGGCGCATCGCTGGTTCCCGTAATCCTCGCTCCAGAATAGGTCGGGAGGCTCTCGAACAGGGTATCGCGCGACCCCGGGGATTTCCCCTAGTGGGCGCTATCGCCGGCTAGTTCAGCATCGCGAAGTTGACGATCATCTTGCGCACCTCGGGATCGAGGCCCTGCGGCAGATCGCGTTCAAGCATCTCGCGCCGACTGGCGATGCTTTCGGCAATCAGCACGCGCTTCATCGCCCAGTCCGGGCAGACGCGCGCGGGGATCGCCCGCTTGTCGAGCACCGAAACACCCGCATGGCGCGGATCGGCGGTGATGCGTTCCATCAGGCCCGCCACTTCAGCCTCTTCGCCTTCGAGCAGCTGCAGGAAGTTGCGGCCGTTGAACAGCAACAGGCCGGTAATCCCGCGCGCCGGATTGTTGCGCGCACTGGTGGCCAGAATCGCCTCGACTTCCTCGCGCGCCAAGGTTGGTGCGGTGCTGATGTAGAGATACTGGCTAAGCACGTTCCCGTCCCTTGCAACCTGTCTTTCCGGGCCGACCCCAAGGCCCGGATATTCCGCCAAACTACTGATTCATCGTCGCGAAGAAGTCCTCGTTGGTCTTGGAATCCTTCATCTTGTCGAGCAGGAATTCCATCGCATCTACGGTGCCCATCTGCATCAGGATGCGGCGCAGCACCCACATCTTGGAGAGGTTGTCCTTCTGGACCAGCAGCTCTTCCTTGCGGGTACCGGACTTGCCGACATCGAGCGCGGGGAAGATGCGCTTGTCAGCCACCTTACGGTCGAGCACGATTTCGCTGTTACCCGTGCCCTTGAACTCTTCGAAGATCACTTCGTCCATGCGGCTGCCGGTATCGATCAGCGCGGTGGCGATGATCGAGAGCGAGCCGCCTTCTTCGATGTTGCGGGCCGCACCGAAGAAGCGCTTGGGCCGCTGGAGCGCGTTGGCATCGACACCGCCGGTCAGCACCTTGCCCGAGGAGGGCACAACGGTGTTGTAGGCACGGCCGAGGCGCGTGATCGAATCGAGCAGGATCACCACGTCATGCTTGTGCTCGACGAGACGCTTGGCCTTCTCGATCACCATTTCGGCAACCTGCACGTGGCGCTGGGCGGGCTCGTCGAAGGTCGAGGAGACGACCTCGCCCTTCACGGAGCGCTGCATGTCGGTGACTTCCTCGGGGCGCTCGTCGACCAGCAGGACGATCAGGAACACCTCGGGATGATTGTCGGTAATCGCCTTGGCAATGTTCTGCAGCAGCACCGTCTTACCGGTGCGCGGCGGGGCGACGATCAGCGCGCGCTGGCCCTTGCCCTGCGGCGCGATGATATCGATCACCCGCGCGCTCTTGTCCTTCACCGTCGGATCGAGCTGGTCGAGAATCAGCTTCGAATCCGGATAGAGCGGGGTGAGGTTGTCGAAATTGGTGCGCAGGCGGACCGCATCGGGATCGTCGAAATTGACCTTCACGAGGCTGGTCAGCGCGAAATAACGCTCGCCATCGCGGGGTGCGCGGATTTCGCCCTCGACCGTGTCACCGGTGCGCAGGCCCCAGCGCCGCACCTGGTTGGGCGAGACATAGATATCGTCCGGCCCGGCGAGATAATTCGCTTCGGGCGAACGCAGGAAGCCGAAGCCATCCTGCAGCACCTCGATGGTGCCGATGCCCATGATCTTTTCTTCGTATTCCTCGTCCTCGGCGAGTTCGCGCAGGATGCTGAACAGCAGATCCTGCCGCCGCATGGTCGAGGCGCCTTCAACGCCCAGCTCTTCCGCCATCGCCACCAGCTCGGCCGGGGTCTGTCGCTTGAGGTCCTTGAGATGCATTATGTGTATTTCCGTATTCAGCAGGATTGGCCGGATGGTCAGTACCGCCTTGGAAGGCAGCGCCCCGAAAATGACGGGGCAGGGCTTGGAGAAAGCAGACCTGAGGGAGCAAGGCTTGCTCCCGGCACTGGAGTGGTGGTTGCTGCGATAGAAGCGCGCGTGCGTGCGGTCAATCGGCTAAAGCGACAACCGCCGGTTCAGAAGGGCTTGAGGTAGACCAGCACGACGATCAGCACCAGCAGCAAGCCGGGCAGTTCGCCGACCATGCGCAGCTGCTTTTCGGTGAGCGGACGCTCCCCGCGCGCCATCTTCTTGGTCTGCACCACCAGCCAGCCATGGAACCCCGTCATGGCCAGCACGAAGGTGAGCTTGGCGTGGAACCAGCCCTCGGTGAAGAAGCCCATCGTGTAGGCCATCGACAGCCCCAGCACCCAGACGATGATCAGGCTCGGGGTGAGGATGATCTTGCGCAATTTGCCCATGCGCGTCGCCCACTTGGCCTCGCCCTCGGACCCCGGCGCGTGATCGAGCATGTAGATGCACTGGCGCGGGAGCATGAACAGCCCCGCCATCCAGAACACCATGAAGATCACGTGCCCCGATTTGAGGAAGAGATAGATCGACGCGAGCATTTCCTGCACGAACTCAGCCTCTCAGCGCCGCCAGCAGATCCTCGACATGCGAAATCGGCGTGTGCTGGCCGATCCCGTGGCCGAGGTTGAAGACATGCGGGCGATCCTCGAAGGCGCGGATGATGGTGCGCACCCGCTCCGGCAAGGCGGGGCCACCGGCTTCGACCAGCAGCGGATCGAGATTGCCCTGCACCGGCATGCCCGAAGGCAGGCTGGCATGGGCCCAGGCCGGATCGAGCGTCTCGTCGAGGCCCACGGCATCCACCCCGGTCTCGCGCGCATAGGCCGGAAGCTTTGCGCCTGCGCCTTTGGGGAAACCGATCACCGGCGTATCGGGGTGCGTTTGCTTGAGCTTCGCCGTGATCGCGGCATTGGGCGCCACCACCCACTTTTCGAACTGGTCGGGCGCGAGGCTCCCGGCCCAGCTGTCGAACAGCTGCACGGCTTCGGCGCCGGCATCGATCTGGCCGCGAAGATAGGTGACCGAGACATCGACAATCGCGTCGATGATCGCCTGAAGGTGCGCCGGATCGCGATAGGCCAGGAGCCGCGCCGGGCCCTGATCCTTCGAGCCTTCGCCCGCGATCATGTAGGTCGCGACCGTCCAGGGGCTCCCCGCAAAGCCGAGCATGGTCACCTCGGGTCCGATCATCGCGCGGGTGCGGCGCACGGTCTCGTAAACCGGCTCGAATCGCTCGAAGGCGGGGGTGAAGCTGTCGAGTCCCACCTCCAGCAGCGTCGGCGAAAGGTGCGGACCTTCCCCTGCAAGGAACTGCAGGCCCTGCCCCATGGCGTGCGGCACGATCAGGATATCCGAAAACAGGATCGCCCCGTCGAACCCGAAACGCCGCAGCGGCTGTACGGTGATCTCGGCCGCCGCCTCGCTGTCGTAAACCAGTTCGAGGAATCCGCCCTTTTCGGCACGAAGCTCCCGATATTCAGGCAGATAACGCCCAGCCTGACGCATGAGCCAGACGGGGGCACGGTCCTGACGGACACCTTTCAACGTTTCGAGCAATGGACCAGGCATAGGGTTCCTTAGACAAAACAATTCAAATTATAAAAGGATTGATGGAGTCTGTTGGCCCTGTGGAAAGCGGGAATTACCGGTTCCTGCCCGGTCATCCCCAGCCTGCCCTCAGCCAATCACCCCCCAGCGAATCCGCACGGATTGGACCTCAAGCCAGCTTTATCCCCACTATTCCCAGCCTGTCGACAAAACTCGCCCCCATGTGGGCAAATCACCCGAGGAAAAGCCTGTTAGGGGGCATGAAAATCGCTCCCCAGCTTGTCCCTCACCGCCTCCCGTGGTTTATGCGGCGATCTGTCCACAGCCCCCGGGCGGTCTGGCGAGCAAAGCAGCACGATGAGTCGACTGAACCTGCATCTTGTATCGGATTCGACCGGCGAGACGCTGGAAATGATCGCCAAGGCCGCGCTCGCGCAGTTCGACGATCCCGATGTCAGCCGCCATTTCTGGCCGATGGTGCGCTCGCTCCAGCATCTTGACCGGATCGTGCCCGATCTCGCCGCCCATCCGGGCCTTGTGCTCTACACCCTCGTCAATCCCGACACCCGCAAGCGGCTCGAGGAGCATTGCCGCCATCTCGGTCTGCCCGCGGTTGCGGTGCTCGATCAGGTGACGGCGGCGCTTGAAGCCCAGCTCGGCCAGGAAGCCCATGGTCGCCCCGGCCGCCAGCACGCCATGGACGAGGACTATTTCAAGCGGGTCGAGGCGATCCAGTACACCATCGCCCATGATGACGGCATCGGTTACGAGGAGTGGGAGGAAGCCGACATCGTGCTGGTCGGCGTGTCGCGCTCGTCCAAGACGCCGACATCGATCTACCTTGCCAATCGCGGCTACAAGGTCGCCAATATTCCGCTGGTGGTGGAAAGCCCGCCGCCCGCAGTGCTGTTCGGCCTGCGCCATCCGCTGATCGTCGGCCTCACCACCAGTCCCGAGCGGCTGGTGCAGATCCGCCGCAACCGTCTGCTGTCGCTCAACGAGGCGACCGAGACAGCCTATGTCGACAACGACCGGGTCAAGGCCGAGCTGCAATTCGCGCGGCGGATGTATGCCGATAATGGCTGGCCGGTGATCGATGTCACCCGCCGCTCGATCGAGGAGACTGCGGCGGCGATCATCCGGCTGGCGCAGGAACGCGGGCGCAAGCCGGCAGGCGAAGGCGGCGTGGGGCAGCCGATATGACCTTGATCCTTGCCAGCAAGAGCGCCTCGCGCCGGGCAATGCTCGATGCTGCGGGCGTGGCCTACGAGAGCATCCCCGCCGATATTGACGAGCGCGCGGTCGAGGCCGGTTTGGCGGGCGCTGAGCCTGCCGAAGTGGCCGAAGCGCTGGCCGTCGCCAAGGCAGCGGCGGTGGCGGTGCTGCACCCACAAGCGCTGGTGCTGGGGTCGGATTCGCTGGTGGTCGCTGGCGGACGGCGCTTCGACAAGCCACGGAGCCGTGAGGAAGCGGGCGAGCACCTGCGGTTCTTCTCCGGCAAGGTGATGGAACTGCACTCCGCCGCCGCGCTGGTGCGCGACGCGGGGTGCGAGTGGAGCCACGCCAGCATCGCGCGCCTGCATGTGCGCGAATTGTCGGACGACTTCATCGCCGCCTATCTCGACATGGAATGGCCGGAGATCGGCCACACCGTCGGTGCCTTCCGCATCGAAGGCCCCGGTGTGCAGCTGTTCGAGCGGATCGAGGGCGACCAGTTCACCGTGCTCGGCATGCCGCTGCTCCCGCTGCTAGGGGCGCTGCGCGAGGAAGGGGTGTTGCTGGCATGAGCAAGCCTTACGCCGAGGTGATCGGCGATCCCATCGCCCAGTCGAAATCGCCCGCGATCCACGGATTCTGGCTGGAAAAGCTCGGAATCGACGCCGATTATCGCGCCTGTCATGTCCGCGCGGACGACCTGGCCGACTATCTCGCCTCCCGCCGCGCCGATCCCGATTGGCGCGGGTGCAATGTCACCATGCCGCACAAGCAGGCGGTGATGCCGCTGCTCGACCGGATCGATCCGCCCGCCGATGCCATCGGGGCCGTCAATACGATTGTGCCGCTCGGGGACGGGCGGCTCGCAGGCACCAACACCGATGCCGCCGGATTCCTCGAGCCGCTGGGCAAGGATCTCGCGCAGACCCACTATTTTCGCATGGCGCGGATCATGGGCACGGGCGGCGCGGCGCGGGCAATCATCACGGCTCTGGCGGGAGAAGGCTTCACCCTGGTGGTCGCTGGCCGCGATCCGGCCAAGGCCCGCGCGCTGCTCGATGAACTCGCGCCCCGAGGCGAGCACCATGCGATCGATCTGGCGCACTTCACCGACCCGACCGATTTTCCCTTCGACGACCGCGAAGGGTGCTGCGATCTGGTGATCAACGCCTCGTCCCTGGGCATGCAGGGCCAGCCCCCGCTCGCCTTCGACTGGAGCCACGCCCCGCCCGGCGCTATTGCCTATGATATTGTCACCGCCCCGCTCAACACCGCCTTCCTGCAACAAGCCCGCGCCCGGGGTCACCGGACCATCGATGGGCTTGCGATGCTGATCGGACAGGCGGCGGCGGCCTTCGAGAAGTTCTTCGGCCAGCCCGCTCCCCGCCAGCACGACGCCGAATTGCGCCGGATCCTCACCTCATGACGAAACCCAAAATCATCGGCCTCACCGGCTCCATCGGCATGGGCAAGTCGACCGTCGCGGCGATGTTTGCCGATGCCGGAATCCCCGTCTTCGATGCCGACGCCGAAGTGCGCAAGATGCAGGGGCCGGGCGGCGAACTTGTCCTCGCGATCGAAGCGGCTTTCCCTGGATCGACCGGCCCTCACGGGGTCGATCGCGACCGGCTCGGCCATCAGGTTTTCGCCGACAAGGCAGCGCTGGCGCGACTCGAGGCGATTGTGCACCCCGCCGTGGCTTCAAAGCGTGCCGCCTTCCTGAAGGACAATGCGGAAAAGCGCGCCGTGGTGTTCGATATCCCGCTCCTGTTCGAACGCGGCGGGCATGAGGCGGTCGATACCATCGTCGTCGTCTCCGCGCCGGAAGAGGTGCAGCGCGCCCGCGTCCTCGCCCGCTCGGGCATGACGGTCGAGAAATTCGAGCACATCTACGGCTTGCAGCTCCATGATTCGGAGAAACGCGCGCGGGCCGATCACGTGATCGACACCGGAACCAGCCTTGAAGAAACCCGCGCGCAGGTCGCTGCATTGATTGCGTCATTTTGATTGCAAGCAGCGCTTGCAAGACTCACCACATGGGCAGATAGTCCTGCAAATGCGTGAGGTCATTTTCGACACCGAAACCACCGGGCTCGATCCCAAGACTGGGGACCGCATGGTGGAAATCGGCTGCGTCGAAATGATCGGGCGGGTCGAAACCGGCCGCACCTTCCACGCCTATTTCAATCCGGAACGTGACATGCCGATCGAGGCGGAGCGGGTGCACGGCCTGTCCGCAGCTTTCCTTGCCACCAAGCCGCGCTTTGCCGATACCGCAGATGAGTTGCTCGAATTTCTCGGCGATGACCCGCTGGTGGCGCATAATGCCGGGTTCGACTTCGGCTTTCTCAACAACGAGCTGGAGAAGATCGGGCGCGCGCCGATCAGCATGGACCGGATGGTCGATACGGTGCAGCTCGCCCGCAAGAAGCACCCCGGCTCCAAGCTCAGCCTCGATGCGCTGTGCACCCGTTACGGGATCGACCGCAGCCACCGCGTTAAGCATGGCGCGCTGCTCGATGCCGAGCTGCTCGCGCAGGTCTATGTCGAGCTGACCGGCGGCCGCCAGATCGGGCTTGGCCTGGTGGCGGAAGAGACCATCGTCGAGATCCAGACCAATATCACCACCCTCGGGGCTGCGCGGGCTGATCGTCCCGCCCGCCCGCCGCGCCCGCACGCGGCCAGCGAGGAAGAGCTCGAACGCCACCGCGCGTTCATCGCCGGAATCGAAAACGCCATCTGGGCACGCTGAGGAGGAGGCGCGCAGGCATCACGCCACACGGAATACCAACCGGGATCGGCATCTTTGACGGGAGGGCTGACAGATTATGGATATTCGCATTTCGGGCCATCAGATGGCCACTGGCGCGGCTTTGCAGGAGCATGCCGCTGACCGCCTCGGCGCAATCGTCGACAAATATTTCGACCGGGCGCTGTCCTCTCACGTAACCTTCGGCAAGGCCCCCGCAGGGGCGTTTACCTGCGATATTGTCACCCATGTCATGCAGGGCCTGATCCTCAAGGCGCAAGGCAGCGCGCATGATGCGCACATCGCCTTCGACAATGCGGTCGACAAGATCGACAAGCAGCTGCGCCGCTACAAGCGCCGCCTCACCGATCGCCACGAACAGGCCGATCACGCGCGCGGCGAGGAAGAAGCCGCCTACACCATCTTCGCGGTCGAGGACGAGGAGGAGGAAGTGGTCACCGCCGACGCGCCGCTGGTGATCGCCGAGACCCGCGTGGACATCCCGACCGCTACGGTCGCGGACGCGGTGATGATGCTCGATCTGAGGAACACCACGGCGCTGTTTTTCAAAAATGCTGGCACCGGAAGGCATAATATGGTCTACAGGCGCGCCGATGGTTCGATTGGATGGGTCGAACCGCGATAGAACCCGCGCCTGCCTATTCGGGTGGAATTTCATGCAGGCAACGGGCTCACGCGGCAGCAGCAGGAGGGGCGCATCGCCCCGGCCAGCAGGGTCTTTCATCAGACCCTGACGCGCCGGACCTGCCCTGTACGCGAGCTTTTATTTCGGGATTTTCGCAAGATGGACGTCAACCTCGCACTTTCTCCGCAGGCGATTCTGTTCGACCGGATCGACAGCAAACCCAAGGTGCTGGCCGCACTCGCTGACCTGCTGGCCACAGCCTACGGGCTGGACCGGATCGAGGTGCTGGAAAACCTCGAAGCGCGCGAGGCGCTGGGCAGCACCGGCTTCGGGCGCGGGGTGGCGATCCCGCATTGCCGCAGCAAGGATGTGCGCCGCCCCAGCCTTGCGCTGATCCGTCTGGAACAGCCGATCGATTTCGCCGCCGCGGATTCGCGTCCGGTGGCGCTGGTGTGCGGGCTGGTCTCGCCGGAGAATGCCGGGGCGACCCATCTCCACGCCCTCGCCGCGATCTCGCGCCTGACCCGGGACGAGGCGAAGCTCCAGATGCTCGCCGATGCGCCGACCACCGAGGCGGCCTATGCGCTGCTGACCCACCAGTTCGAGCGGGACGCCGCCTGACGGCCCTGCTACGCACCCGGCCATGAGTCTATCCGATCATGCCGCTCCGATCACCGGGGCCGAGGGCCATTACCGCGCGCTGGAGCGGCTCTATGCCTCCGCTCCGATCAACCGCAAGTTCGCCTCCACGCTGCACATCCCGCGCGAAGGCGTCTCGCGGCTGAGCTTCACTGTCACGCGCGAGGATTATCACGCGGCGGGCGCGGCGCATGGCACGATCTATTTCAAGATGCTCGACGATGCCGCCTTCTACGCGGCTAACACCCTGGCGACCGATCGCTTCCTCCTGACCACAAGCTTCAACCTCCATTTCACCAAGCCGGTGCGCGCCGGCACAGTCACCGCCGAGGGCCGCTGGGTCAGCGGGCGGCGGCGGGTGTTCGTCGCCGAGGCGCGGCTGGTGGACGAGGAGGGCGAGGAAATCGGCCGCGGCACCGGCACCTTCATGCGCTCGCGCATCGCGCTCTCGAGCCTGCCGGGCTACGCGGCACCGGCGGGCTGAATTGCACGATCGTCTGCCCGCACACCTTGAGGTGAGCGCGATTCTGCGCCTCGCCGAATCGCAGGGCGGGTTCGCGACCGTGCTGGCCAAGGGGGAGCGCGACGCGGGCACGATCCTGCTGGTAACCGTCTATCGCAAGGAGCCTTCAAAGCTTTACGAAAGGATGCCCACGCTCGACGGATCGCGTTCTTTTGTTGCGACAAAAGTGGAAAACCCTGAAAATCCTTCGGATTTTTCCGAGTATCTGGCGCGTCGACGCCGTCAGGACGCCGATATCTGGCTGATCGAGGTGGATATCGCCAATTCCGAACGCTTCGTCGCGCAAATCGACGCGTTAACTTGACCTTCGGCTGTGGCCGCGTAGGGGCGCCCCACTTCCCAGCGCAGGCTGACAGGCGGCAATTCGGCCCTTTGATCAGCACGCAGACGGGGGGCGGCCGGCAGGTCCTCTCTTGAATGCCCGCGTGTCCGATACCGGATACAGGCGTTCCACCTGCGCCAGTGCCCGCTCACCGCCCGTTTTGTAGAGTGAATGAGTCGCAAGACTTTCCCCCTTGTCGCGATTGCCGCGATGACGATGGCAAGCGTGACAGTCCCCGGCGTCCATGGCGCCGCGGCTCTGGCCCAAGTTGCCAATGACCAGCTGATGCAGGCCGAAGCGTCCGAGCTGGTCCCCCAGATCCCCGATATGATCTCCGAGCCCGTGGTGCAGCCGCTTGCCGCTGACAGCGATGCTGCGCCGGTGCTGACCGAGGCGGGTTCGCTCGCCGAGCTGGTGGGCATGGTCGATACCGACACCCCGCTCGATGCCGAGCTGCGCTGCCTTGCCGGCGCGGTCTATTTCGAGGCGCGCGGCGAGGCGCTCGACGGCCAGCTGGCCGTGGCGCAGGTGATCATCAACCGCACCGAAGATGGTCGCTTCCCCAGGAGCTATTGCGGGGTTGTGCGCCAGAAGGGCCAGTTTTCCTTCATGCGCGGACGCAGCATGCCGCAGGTTCGCGACGGTTCGGCGGCATGGGCCCGCGCGGTGGCAATCGCTCAGATCGCGCATCGCGGCCTGTGGGAATCCGAAGCGGGCGACGCGGTGTTCTTCCACGCGCGCTATGTCAGCCCCGGCTGGAGCCGCACCAAGACCCGGCTGGCCCGGATCGATACCCATATCTTCTATCGTTGAGCCGGACTGTCTCTTCGTCATCCCCGCGAAGGCGGGGATCCATCTCGCCCGGTTGAATTCACAGAAGTGGCCGGATGGACCCCTGCCTTCGCAGGGGTGACGATCAAAGACGCAGAGTGACCCACACAGGCGCGTGATCGCTGGCCTTCTCGCGGCCGCGGTGGGCTTTGTCGACGCCGCAGGCTTCGAGCCGGTCGGCGCATTCGGGCGAGAGCAGGATGTGATCGATGCGAAAGCCATGGTCGCGCTGCCAGGCACCCGCCTGATAGTCCCAATAGGTCCACACCCCCCCGCGCGGATTATGGGTGCGCAGCGCGTCAACCCAGCCATCCGCGAGCAACCGGGCATAGGCGGCGCGGCTTTCGGGCTGCATCAGCGCATCGTCGGCCATCGCCTTGACCGCCCAGACGTCGTCATCTTCCGGGATCACGTTGAAATCGCCGAGCACCACGGCGGGCACTTCCTCGGCCCAGATCTCGGCCATGCGCTCGCGCAGCTTCTCCATCCACGCCAGCTTGTAGGTGAATTTCGGCCCCGGATGGGGGTTGCCGTTGGGCAGATAAAGGCAGGCAATCCGCACGCCCGAAACATCGACTTCGAGATAGCGCGCCTGTTCCTCGTCGCCCTCGTTCGGGCCGGGAATGCCGAGTCCGCGCCGCACTTCGGTGAGGGTGTAGCCCGCCTGCGTGTCGACCAGAATCGCGACCCCGTTGAAGCTCTTCTGCCCGTGCCAGATCGCGCTGTATCCCAGCGCTTCGATATCGGCGGCGGGAAAGCCTTCGTCCTGCGTCTTGATTTCCTGCAGGCAGGCAACCGCGGGCCGCGTCTCGGCGAGCCATTCCAGAAGGCGTGGGCCGCGCGCCTTGATGCCGTTGATGTTGAAGGTGGCGATTTTCATGGGAGCCACCTCTAGCCGTTCACCCTGAGCCTGTCGAAGGGCTGCACTTTCTTTTTCCTCGTTGCGAGAAGAAAGACCGGGCTTCGACAAGCTCAGCCCGAACGGAGGTTGGTGTTAAATCCCGAAGCTCGCCCCGCAGCCGCAGCCGGCGGCGGCCTGCGGGTTTTCGACCTTGAACGCCGCTCCGCCCAGCGATTCGACGAAATCCACCGTGCTGCCCGCGATCAGATCGAGGCTGACGGGATCGACCACCAGCTTGACCCCGTCGGTTTCCGAAACGCTGTCGTCGCTCTCGGGCGCATCGGCCAGATCGAACTTGTACTGGAAGCCCGAACACCCCCCGCCCTCGACCGCAAGGCGCAGGATCGCGGGGCGCGCCTGCTTGCTCGCGATCAGCGCAACGCGCTTGGCAGCAGACGGGGTGAGGATCAGGGGCTCGGCGCTCATGGTTCCAATCTAGGGCGCGCGGGCGCCTTCCTCAAGCCTTCACCCGGCCTGGATGTAGCTGCGCAGCGCCTCGGCCTCGAATTGCACCTCGTCCATCTTGTATTTCACGAGGTCGCCGATCGAGATGAAGCCGATCAGCTCGCCGTTCTCCACCACCGGAAAATGGCGGAAGCGGCGGCGGGTCATCATCGCCAGTGCATCATCGATCAGCGTGGCGGGTTCGACCGTCACCGCGGGCGCGGTCATGATCTGCTCGACCGGCAGATCGAGGCACGCCCCGCCGTGATCGGCAAGACGGTAGATCACGTCACGCTCGGACACGATGCCGGCAACCTTGCCGTCGCGCAGCACCGGCAGGGCGCCGATACGCTTGGTCGCAAGGATGCTGACAGCCTCGGATACCGGCGTGCTGACATCACAGGCGATGATGTCCGACGCGCCGCGTTGGGCAATGATTCTGGCGATGCTCATGGCAGTCTCCCTTCTGCACGAGAGCAAAAGTGACACGATTCCCCCCAAAAGGCGAATCTGCTGCTTGCGGTGCCGGGTTGCACGCTGCGGCAGGGGGCTTGCATCTTTCTCGCGTTGCCAAGCGCGTGGGCACACGCCATGGCAGAGCCATGACGCGCAAGTCCCCGCTCGATGATCCTGTCAACGCCGCCCACGCCTGGGCGCGCTATCGCCGGATCATGCGCCTGCTGATGATCGCCACGATTTTCGTCGTCGGTTTCGCGATTGCGATTCTGTTTGCCTATAACGGCATGATTTCGGTGCATTTCTACATCGCCGTCGCGCTGGGGATCAGCTTGACGATGCTGCTCGGCGGCGGGTTGATGGGGCTGGTGTTCCTGTCCAACGGGACGGGGCACGACGAGGCGGTCGACAACCAGATGCCCAGCCGTGACGAGCTGTGGAGCCCGCCGGAGGATTAATCCGGCGCCCTCAACCGGAACTCCTCCACCGGCACACCGCCGACGAGATGCTCCTGGATGATCCGCTCAAGCACTTGCGGAGAGCAGGAGTGGTACCAGACCCCGTCCGGCCACACAACCGCGATCGGCCCTGCGGCGCAGATCTGGAAGCAGTCCGCCTTGGTGCGTTGCACCCCGCCGCCTGCGCCGCGCGGGCTGCTTTCGTCGCGCTGCGGGCCGACCAGACCGAGCTCTTTCAGCCGTTCCTTGAGGAACTGCCAGCTTTCCATCCCGGCCTCGCGCGAGCAGCATTTCTGCTTGTCCGACACCGCGCAGAGCATGATGTGGCGGGTGATCGCGCTGGCCCCGCAAGGATCGCCGTAATGCTTGGCCAGCGAAGTCTGCGCCGCAAGCAGCTCCTGCCGGCTCACTTCGGCTGGTCCTGCACAAGCCAGCGATCCAGCCATGCGAAAACGGTGTTGTGCCATTGCAGCGAGTTCTTCGCGCCGAGCACCCAGTGGTTCTCGTCCGGGAAGACCAGCATCTGCGAGGGAATGCCGCGTTCCTGCAGGGCGGTGAAGCTCATCAGGCCTTGCGAATAGGGTACGCGGTAATCGACCTGGCCGGTGACGACGAGCATCGGGGTCTGCCATGTGTCAACGTGGTTCGCCGGGTTCCACTTCTCGTAGGTCTGGCGCGCGGCGGCGTAGGTGCCGCCGAAATCCCAGCGCGGGAACCACAATTCCTCGGTCGAATAGTAGAAACTGCGGGTGTCGAAGATGCCGTCATGCTGGACCAGGCAGTCGAAGCGGTCGGCCCACTGGCCCGCGATCCAGTTGATCATGTAGCCGCCATAGCTTGCCCCCATGGCGCAGGCGCGGCTGCCATCGATCTGGGTGTCGAGCGCGAGGGCGGCTTCGAAGCCTTTCTGCAAATCCTCGAGCGGCCATCCGCCCCAGTTCTGGTTGATCGCATCGGTGAAGGCTTGCCCGTATCCGGTGCTGCCGTGGAAATCGACCGAGATCACCGCATAGCCCTGCGACGCGGTGACGCGCGGGTTCCAGCGGTTCGACCAGCTGTCGTTAAAGGACCCTTGCGGCCCGCCGTGGATGTAGAGGATCGCGGGGATCGGCCCGGTCTGGTCGGCAAGCCGTGTGATCTGGCCCCACACCGTGTCGCCATTGGCCCCGGCAAAGCTGAAGCGGCGGGTGACGATGTTCGCCATGCCGCCCATCCGGGTGGTCGCCACATCGGTCAGCGGACGCGCCTGACCCATCGCATCCGAGAGGTAGAGTTCGGACGGATTGCCGAGCGAATCGCGGGTGAACAGCAGTCGTCCACCCGGCAGGGGGGCGACATTGGCGATATGCGCCTCGTTCCCCGCCATCAGATCGAGCCGCTCCACCTTGCCGCTGGCGATATCGATGCGGAAGGCGGGGGTATCGAGCACCTGTTCGGCCGTCGCGATCAGGCTCTTGCCCTCCGGCTCCCATGCGATGCTGCCGAAGGACAGATCGACATCGGCCGTCAGGTTGCGCACCGTCCCCTTGGCGAGATCGAGCAGGCGGACCGAGAGGCGATCGGCCTCGTAGGTCGGCCGGTCCATCGCCAGCCACGCGAGATATTTGCCGTCGGGCGAAGGGGTGGGGGCGGTGTCGGTGGCGGCGTTGCTCCCCGTCAGCAGGGTCGGCGCTGCGCCGGAAAGATCGGAGGCGTAGATGTCGAGGTTGGTCGAACCGGGCTCGTTCCCGTCGGCAAGGCGCGCGACGAAATAGGCGCGGCTGCCATCGGGCGCGAAGGCGATGTCCTCACCCCCGCCGAAGGGCATGGTCGGCGTGTCGGCGGTGATGCCGGTTGCAGGATCGCGTCCGTCGAGCGGCGCACCCTCGCCCTGCGCGACACCGCCCGCGAGCGGGAAGACGAACACGCGGTTGGGGCGGCCGGGGGTCGCCCAGCGGTCCCAGTGGCGGTAGAACCCGCCCGCGCCGTCATAGAGCTTGCCGGTGCCCAGCCCGGGCAGGTGCTGCGGCTGGGCCGAGCCGCAGCCCAGCTTCGGGCAATCGCGCGGGACTTCGGCCCACAGGGCAATCGCCTTGTCACCGGGCGCGAGCTTGAAACCGGCAATATCGGCATCGGGGTAGCCGGCGACGAGTTGCGGATCGCTGGTGGTGCCGTCCGCCTTCAGCGTCACGCGCCACACCCGACCGCGCGGCTCCACCCCGTCCCCCTGCGGATGTTCGCTGGAGAGGAAATAGACCTGCCCGTCCGCGCCGAAGGCGAGCGAGGCGGCGCGGATCGGGAAGGTGATCGCCACCGGTTTGGCGCCCGCTCTGGTGAGATCGAGCATGTAATAGGCGGTGCTGCGCGCCAGCGTTTCAGGATCGCCGGTCGAGACCGTGTAGACCGCCAGCGTGCCTTGCGCGTTCACCACCGGCGCGCCGAGGCGCGGCAGAGTGACAAGGTCCTTCGCGCTCATCGGCGGAGCGGTGAGGCCGGGGATGGAAGCGGGCGTCTCGGCCGCCAGCGGTGCGGAGAGCAGGGTGACGGCGGCGATCGCGCCGGAGATCATGAGGCTACGCATGGGCGGCAGGATTAGCCTGCCGTTCGCCCCTGCGCCAGCATTCAGGGACGCTTGCCGACGATCCGGGCGATTTCGGCCTGCACCATCTGTTCGACCATCGCGGGCAGATTGGTTTCGAGCCATTCGGCCAGCATCGGGCGAAGCAGTTCGCGGGTGAGGCCTTCGAGCGAGGTTTCGCCCGAACGCACGATCTGCGGCCGCGCGGGCGGCTCTGCCAGCATGGCGAGCGCGGCGAGATTTTCCTGCATCGCGCCCAGCACCTGATCGGCAATCAGCGGCGATTCCCCTTGCGGGGCGAGCGGCAGAGCGGTGCTTTCGCTCTCGGGTGCGAATTCCATGTCGGCCAGATCGAGGATCTCGTCCCGGTCATCACCGGCGTCGCGCACCTTATGTGCGCGCGGATGCTCGGGCATGGGCAGCGGGGTGATTTCGACCGGGCGAGCGGGCGCATCTTCCCGGCGACGCCGCGCTTCAAGCGCGACGGCGCGGTTGTCGCGCGCGATCACCTTCTTGATCGATTCGAGGATTTCCTCGACCGAAGCTTCGCCCTCGTGTCCCATTATCCGCCCTTTCCGGCCTGCCGGACGATCCGTGTTCTTGCCTGTCCCGAATCGGGACTTCACTTCTCGCCAGGCAGCAGTTGCGGGCCGATTGTTGCGTCAGGGGCCGGAATGTCAACGGTTCTGGTGGATTTCGCTTCGGCCTTGGGATCGCGGTCCCAGTCGAAAATGCGATCACGCACGCGCTCGAAATTGACCGCCGGATCATAGATCACGACGCCATCATCGAGGTTGAGATCGCGCGCTTCGGCCCGGCCCATCAGCGCCAGCAGGGCAAAGCCGGCGACATAGGCGTTGCGCCGCGCGGTCACCAGCTGGGCGCGGGCTTGCAGCAGTTCCTGTTCGGCATTGAGCACGTCGAGGATCTGGCGATTGCCGATCGAATTCTCCGCTCGCACGCCTTCAAGGCTGAGTTCTGCGGCTTCGACGGCCGCCTGCGCGCTCTTGATCACGGCATTGGCCGCCTGCCAGTTGGTGTAGGTCGAGCGGGTTTCGGCAATCACGGTCCGTTCCGAGGCGATAACGTCTTCCAGCGCCGCGCTCTCGCGGGCACCGGCCTGACGCTGGCGGGCTGCGGGATCGCCGCCCTGAAACAGCGGGATGGTGACCCGCACGCCGGCGTTGGCGGTGGTCTCCGCCTGCACGAAACGCGCCGCGATCGGTCCGCCCAGCGTCCCGAAGAAGTCGCTGTACTGGCCGTTGGCGAACAGGCCCACGGTCGGCAGGCGGCCCGCGCCGGCGACCTTGGTGTCCAGGCCCGCAGCCTGGGCGCGCTCCTTAGCGGCGATCAGGTTGGGGTTGTTTTCGAGCGCGGCAACAATCGCCTCGCCCACGTTTTCGGGCAGACCCGGCAGCGGCGGCGGGGCTTCGAGCTGGCCCGGTGCATGGCCGACGAGGCGGATATAGGTCTCGCGCGCGGCAATGAGGTTCGCCTGCGCCTGTTGCAGATCACCCTCCGCCACCGCGAGGCGCGAGCGTGACTGGGCGACATCGGTGATGGTCAGATCGCCGATCTGGAACCGGTCGCTGGTGGCTTCGAGGTTGGTCTTGAGCACCGCGACATTGTTGGCCGCGAGCGTCGCCAGCGCCTCGGTGCGCAGCACGTCCATATAAGCGGCGACGACCTGGCTGAAGACCGTGCTTTCGGTATTGCGCAGATCGGCCTGACCCGCTTCCACCCGTCCGCGCGCGGCGGCGATGCCGTTGCGCACCGCCCCACCCGAATAGACCGGCACCAGCACCTGCCCGACGATCCCGAGGTTGCGTTCGGGCGCGGTGAAGGCGTTGGCCGACTGACGGATGAATTCGATATGGGTGGCGGTGACATTCGCCGAAGGCAGGCCCGCGGCCCGCTGGATCGCCACACTCTCATCGCTCGCGCGCTGGGTGGCGCGGGCGGACTGGAGCGTGGGGTTGGTGTTATACGCCTCTGCCAGCGCCTCACGCAGATTGTCGGCGGCTGCCGGCACGGCGAGTGCGAGCAGGCTTGCCGAAGCGGCCAGACGAAAGGCAGGGCGCAGAATGCTCACGCGAAGGTCCAGCGCTTGGGCGCGTCGAAGGCGTGGAGCACCGGGATGCCGAGATCCTCGACCGGCTGGAGCGTCACTTGCCCGCCGACCTTGCGGCCGGATGCAAGCCGGGTCACCTGCCGCAGCACGAGGCCCGAGACGATACGGCCGCCTTCGGCAATGCGGGCGGCAAGGCTTTCGGGAAGCTGCTCGATCGCGCCGTCGATCACGATGAGGGAATAGTCGCCCTCACCCGTCCCGGTCGCAGCCTCGGCCGCGCTGACAGTGGCGACTTCGCCCACGAGCGGACGCAGCAGTTCCGCGAGATAGCCCGTCCCGCCTTCGACCACGAGCACGCGCTCACCCGGTGCGGGCTGGGCTTCTAGCAGGAGCTTGCCATAGAACAGCGGGCTGGCGAGATGGCCAGCATCGCCGAGGCTCACCGCACGGTCGATATAGGCGAGCGCGGCCTTGTCTTGCGGCAGGAAATCCTCGCGCGGCACGGCCAGCATGCGAGCGAGGACATATTCCTCGTTCACGCCGCTGGTGCGTAGCTGGCTGTCGATCATCGCGCGGCGGGCGATGCTGGTGTCATTCGGGCGTTCACGGGTCATGGTCAGGTCGGTCATGCTTGCTCCAAGGGCTGTATTAAGTGTGTAATACAGCCCGTCAACTCCTCCTTAGACGAAGGCGGGCCTGTGTTCCAAGGTCTTTGCACCTTTAGCCCGCGCCGCCACCGGCTCGCAATTTCGGGCTTTGACCTCGCCCGCAGCCGGTGCTTAGGGAAGGGCATAATCCGAACGGGATTCTTTTCGATACAAGCAGGGATGGGTTCGATGAGTGACATGACGGCAAACGGCGGGGATGTGCGGATCGAGACCGATTCGCTGGGTGAAGTGGCGGTACCCGCCCATGTGCATTGGGGTGCGCAGACGCAGCGTTCGATCGTGAACTTCCCGATCGGCGGCGAGCGGATGCCGCCCGCGCTGGTGCGTGCGCTGGGTATCCAGAAGCTTTCGGCGGCCAAGGCCAACATGAAGCTCGGCGTGCTCGATGCCGGCATTGGCGAGGCGATCGTGCAGGCCGCGCGCGAAGTGATCGACGGGACGCTGGCCGACCAGTTTCCGCTGGTGGTGTGGCAGACGGGCTCCGGCACCCAGTCGAACATGAACGCCAACGAGGTGATCGCGAGCCGCGCCAACGAAATCCTCACCGGCAACAAGGGTGGCAAGTCTCCGGTCCACCCCAATGATCATTGCAACATGGGCCAGTCGTCGAACGACACCTTCCCCACCGCGATGCACATCGCTGCGGCGGTCGAAGCGAGCGATCATCTGATCCCGGCGCTGAAGAAGCTCCACGGCGCGCTTGATGCCAAGGCGCAGGAATTTGCCCATCTCGTCAAGATCGGCCGCACCCATTTGCAGGATGCGACCCCGATGACGCTGGGGCAGGAATTCTCGGGCTACGCCAAGCAGATCGAATACGGCATCGCCCGGATCGAAGCGGCGCTGCCGCGCGTGCTCGAACTGGCGCAGGGCGGCACGGCCGTGGGCACCGGGATCAACGCCAAGGTCGGTTTCGACACCGCCTTTGCTGCCGAAGTTGCCGCCGAAACCGGCCACGCCTTCGTCACCGCGCCCAACAAGTTCGAAGCGCTCGCCGCGCATGATGCGATGGTGGAGATTTCGGGCGCGCTCAATGTGCTCGCGGTCAGCCTGATGAAGATCGCCAACGACATCCGCCTGCTTGGCTCCGGCCCGCGTTCGGGCCTCGGCGAGCTTTCGCTCCCCGCCAACGAGCCGGGCTCCTCGATCATGCCGGGCAAGGTCAACCCGACCCAGTGCGAGGCGATGACGATGGTCTGCGCGCAGGTGATGGGCAATCACATGGCGGTGACCGTGGCGGGATCGCACGGCCACCTCGAACTCAACGTGTTCAAGCCGGTGATCATCTACAACGTGCTCCAGTCGATCAAGCTGATCGGCGATGCGAGCCACGCCTTCACCGATAATTGCGTGGTCGGGATCGAAGCCAACACCACGCGCATCACCCAGCTTCTCAATGAAAGCCTGATGCTGGTGACCGCGCTCAATCCGCACATCGGCTATGACAACGCCGCCAAGATCGCCAAGAAGGCCCATGCCGAAGGCACGACCCTGAAGGAATCGGCGCTCGCGCTCGGCCTGCTGACCGAAGAGCAGTTCGCCCAGTGGGTGGTGCCGGCTGACATGATCAAACCACGGGATTGATTCCTTCCGCGCTGACGCGCGGGGTAGGAGGTCTGCGCCACCGCAGGTGGCCGCTCAAAGACCTTCGTCGATGCTGAACGGCCGTTCATCATTCGACCAAGGCGAGTCACCGCCCGACAACACGCGCCCGTCCCGGTATCCATCACCGGGCGGGCGCGCTATCGCTGATCGGCATAATGGCGACAATTTCAAACCCCGACCATGCCCCGGCTGGGACCGATATGACCGTGCCGTTCCGCACGGTGCTGTTCTCGATGATCGTGCTGTGGGCGACCTATTTTGCGCTCACCACGATGCGCTCGATGGTGATGGACTTCGGCCTCCAGTTCGAGCTCGGCTGGCGGCGCCTGCTGGTGACGGCGGCGGGCGTGGCGCTCACGCTTGTGATGTGGCTGCTGCTGCGCCTGTTCGACACCCGCCCGTTGTGGCTCAAGATTTCCGCCGCGATCGCGCTGGCCATGCCGGCTGCGCTGGCGATCGGGCAGGTCAATTATCTCGTCTTCAAGGACATGGCTCCCGTGATGGAGCAGGCCTATGCCGCCAAGAACAACCTCAATCTGCGGCGCGATGAAAGCGGGAACCTGCTGATCGACGTGCCGATCCCGCAGAACGATGCCGCAGGGCAGGGCGCGACCCAGTCGGTGATCATCGAACCAGCCGAGACCAGCGACGATTTCTGGCGCAAGCTGCTCGACGTCGCGCTCGGGCGGTACTTCCTGCTGCTGGCCTGGGCCTCGACCTATTTCGCCCTGCTCGCCGGTGTGCAGGCGCGCAGTGCCGAGCGCCGCGAGCAGCAGTTCCGCTCCGCCGCCAAGGCCGCCGAATTGCGGAGCTTGCGCTATCAGGTGAACCCGCATTTCCTGTTCAACACGCTCAATTCGCTCTCCGCTCTGGTGATGACCGGCAAGGCCGACCGGGCCGAGAAGATGATCCAGACGATCAGCCGCTTCTACCGCCACAGCCTCGCCAACGAGCCCACCGCCGATGTTTCGCTGAGCGACGAATTCGATCTCCAGCGGCTCTATCTCGATATCGAGGCGGTGCGCTTCCCGGAGCGGCTGGTGTGCGTCTTCGACTTGCCCGCCGGGCTCGAGGACGCGCGCGTGCCGGGCATGATCCTGCAACCGCTGGTCGAGAATTCGGTCAAATATGCGATTTCTGCGGTGGCCCGTCCGGTCACCATCACGCTTGCCGCACGCGAGGAGTTTGACCGGCTCGTGATCACCGTCAGCGATGACGGACCGGGCGTGCCGCAGGGCGCGCACCACGGTTTCGGCATCGGCCTTGCCAATGTGCGTGACCGCCTGGAGGCGCGCTTCGGCCCCGATATCGGCTTCACCTCGGCCCCCGTTCCGGGCGGCTATCGCACCGAAATCCGCATTCCCCTGACCAGATCGACGAGCCGCCATGACTGAAAGCGCCATCGAGACCACCGCCCTTCGCACCCTGATCGTCGATGACGAACCGCTCGCGGTCGAGCGGGTGCAGGTGATCTGTGCCGAGATCCCGAGCGTGCAGGTGGTCGGCACTGCCAGCGACGGCGCGGCTGCGCTGCGGCTGGCCGAGAAGCTCGAGCCCGATCTGGTGCTGCTCGACATGACCATGCCCGAGCTCGATGGGCTGGGTGTGGCGCGGCAGCTCGCCGGGCAGGAGCAGGCGCCGGTGGTGATTTTCGTCACCGCGCATGATCACTTCGCGGTCGAGGCCTTCGATTGCGATGCGGTCGACTATGTGTTGAAGCCCGTCGCCGCCGACCGGCTCGAACGCGCGATCGAACGCGCGCTGGCCCGCCGCGGCACGCGCCGCCAGAAGCAGGGCCGCTTCCTCGACGAATTGTGGGTGCCGCACCGCTCCGAACTGCTGCGCATCGCGGTGAGCGAGGTCCACCAGATCGATGCCGAGCGCGATTATGTGCGGCTCCACGTGGGCGGCGAGGATGCCCCGCGCTCCTACCTGCTCCTCCAGACCATCGCCGGCCTCGAATCGCGGCTCGATCCCGAACAGTTCATCCGCATCCACCGCTCCACCATCCTGCGCCGCGACAATATCCGCGGGCTAAGGCACGACGGGCTCGGCGTGTGGTCGGTGGAATTGCAGAACGGCGAGGCCCTGCGCATCGGCCGCACCTATCTCGCCCGCGTCAAGGCGATGGCTGGTAGGTGATTTTTGGCCACCAGATGGTGGCGCAGAC
>Ga0315900_10000688_pt1 | contig 56730 bp, 51 predicted proteins | sample LakEriMetagenome_FD_203521 | JGI IMG/M metagenome (GOLD analysis project Ga0315900, IMG submission 203521) | Freshwater fungal communities from buoy surface, Lake Erie, Ohio, United States - Buoy 12 MA114 | ecosystem: Environmental > Aquatic > Freshwater > Lake > Lake biofilm | place: USA: Lake... | reverse complement strand
CTTCGCGTTGCATCGAATTAAGCCGCATGCTCCGCCGCTTGTGCGGGGCCCCGTCAATTCCTTTGAGTTTTAGCCTTGCGGCCGTACTCCCCAGGCGGGGCGCTTAATGCGTTAGCGACGTCGCAGAGAACGTGGAAGTCCCCCACAACTAGCGCCCACCGTTTACAGCGTGGACTACCAGGGTATCTAATCCTGTTTGCTCCCCACGCTTTCGCTCCTCAGCGTCAAATACAGCCCAGAGATCCGCCTTCGCCACTGGTGTTCCTCCTGATATCTGCGCATTCCACCGCTACACCAGGAATTCCAATCTCCCCTACTGCTTTCTAGTTAATCCGTATCGGATGCAGGCTTGGGGTTAAGCCCCAAGTTTTCACATCCGACGTGATTGACCGCCTACGAGCTCTTTACGCCCAATAAATCCGGACAACGCTTGCACCCTATGTATTACCGCGGCTGCTGGCACATAGTTAGCCGGTGCTTCTTGTATTGGTACCGTCACTTTCGCTTCGTCCCAATTGAAAGAGGTTTACAACCCGAAGGCCTTCATCCCTCACGCGGCGTTGCTGCGTCAGACTTTCGTCCATTGCGCAATATTCCCCACTGCTGCCTCCCGTAGGAGTCTGGGCCGTATCTCAGTCCCAGTGTGGCCGGTCGCCCTCTCAGGCCGGCTACCCGTCGTCGCCTTGGTGAGCCATTACCTCACCAACAAGCTGATAGGCCGCGAACTCATCCTTAACCGGCGGACCATTTCAAATTCAGTACATGCGTACCAAATTCAATATCGGGTATTAGCTTCGATTTCCCGAAGTTATTCCCGTGTTAAGGGCAGATTGTTCACGTGTTCCTCACCCGTTCGCCACTAATCCATCTCCGAAGAGACTTCATCGTTCGACTTGCATGTGTTAAGCACGCCGCCAGCGTTCGTCCTGAGCCAGGATCAAACTCTCCATAAAGATCGTTTGTTCTGGCGTGACAGTTGCTAGCAATTAAATGTTAATAAAACTGCGTAAAGCATCTATCAACCCCAAAGGATGCTATTTACTATTTCAAATAAATAGCGGTAAAACTTTGACATTGACTTTTATAGCACGCTGTTGAGTTCTCAAGGTACGAGCGCGCACTGATACAGACCTTCCGGCCAGTTTCAGGGCGAGGAGCGAACATTACAGGTGCCGAATTCCCCTATCAACTTGGGGTCTTGTGAGGGCGAGACGTGTCTTGAGAAATTCAGGGTATTCCCTAGAATTCCAAGCCCCTTATGGTTTTTTTGCCTTTCCGAACCACTAGGTAGGCCCCATGGATTAGCTCGGAAACGGCCACTGCCTGATCTTCGGTTGAGATACGGGTTTGGTTGATCCAGATGGATCCCTCCGAAATAGCCCGCTTGGCTTCATTTTTAGAGCCAACAACACCAGAACTTAAGAGTAATTCCACAACACTTGGCATCTGATTGTTAATCAAGATTGATTTTGCGAGACCAGCTTCTTGCAATGCAGCATGCAAAGTTGATTTATTAATGTCAGATAGATCGCCGCCAGCGAATAATGCACTAGCTGCATTTTGCGCATCAAGCATGGCTTGTTCAGAATGTACTAATGATGTCATTTCCATAGCCAAAGCTTTTTGTCCATGGCGCAAGTGTGGTTCCGCATTAGAAATATTCACAAGTTGTTCAATTTCAGATAAAGCCTTTAACGAAAATGTTTTTAGCATCAATTCGAGATCGCGATCGTCAGTATTGATCCAGAATTGATAAAAAGCATAAGGTGATGTCATCTCCGAATCTAGCCAAATTGTGCCGGATTCTGTCTTTCCAAATTTTCCACCATCGGCTTTTACCAAAAGTGGCGTACACATAGCATGTACTGATGCACCAGTGACTCTTCTGATCAGATCTGTTCCAGCTGTCAGGTTACCCCACTGATCAGATCCACCTGTTTGCAAAACAGCACCATAATTTTGAAATAAATGCAGAAAATCATTAGCTTGCAGAACCTGATAACTGAACTCAGTGAAAGATATTCCATCCTTGGCCAGACGGGCCGCAACCGCTTCTCGATCGAGCATTTTGTTAACCGGAAAATGCTTCCCGATGTCGCGCAAGAACTCCAGCACCCCTAGAGGCGCAGTCCAGTCATAATTATTTACCATTATTGCCGCATTGGTCCCCGCGAAATCAAAGAAATTAGTCAACTGATCATGGATGCGCTTTACCCATTGGTCTACCACTTCGCGTTCATTAAGAACACGCTCTCCACTTTGTTTTGGATCACCAATTAACCCAGTTGCACCACCAACCAAAGCTAGAGGCTTATGCCCGGCCAATTGAAGTCGCTTTGCTGTAATAATCTGGACGAGGTTGCCTATATGCAATGAAGGAGCTGTTGGATCAAACCCAATGTAGAAGCAAACCGACTGCGATTGGAGCAGTTCCGCGAGCAGCTTTTCATCAGTCACGCTGTGAATGAGTCCCCGGGCCTTTAGGTCACTAAAAACATTCTGCATGGGGTTATTGTGCCCGATTAAATAACTCTGGCCAAACTTGCCTCGCTTGACCCTGAATAGAATTGGAGCATGTCAGCAAGAGTGGGTTACATACCCGGCTTAGATGGTATTCGAGCCCTGGGTGTTCTTTTGGTTTTCGGTTACCACCTGAACATTCCGTTTTTTGATGCTGGCTTTCTTGGTGTAGACATTTTTTTTGTACTATCTGGCTTTCTAATCACCAAACTCTTGCTCGATGAGATCAACAATTCTGGACGAATCAGTCTTCTGAAGTTTTGGTCAGCTCGAGTTCGTCGCTTAATTCCAGCACTAATTACTGTGGTTGCGGCAGTTCTCGTTTTTGCCCAATACCAGGGCACTTATTCAACGAACAACGCTCTTAGAGGTGACGTTTGGGCCACTCTTTTTTACTATTCGAATTGGCAAATGATCAAGTCTGGGGACTATTTTGTTAGTGATGGTCTCGAATCTCCACTAGAACACACTTGGTCCCTCGCTATCGAAGAGCAATTTTACATCGGTTGGCCGATTTTAATTCTTCTCTGCTACTTTGTTTTTAGTCGAGTTTTTAAAATGAATCCAATTAAAGGTGTTGGGTTTTTGGCGATTGCTATGGTTTTAGTTTGTGCATTTTTATCCATAGCTTCTTATGGTGAGTTAGCCGACCAAGAAATTTACATGGGTACTCAATTTAGAATGTTCCAACCTCTAATGGGTGCTGCCGCAGCATGTCTGCTATTCAAAAGAGAATTAACTAAAGCCACTTTGAAATACATGAGTTTTCTTGGTTGGCTGATCGCAGTCGTAACCATTTCTTTAGTTTCATTTTCTGCAGAGTATTACTTCAAAGGTGGCTCCTTGCTCATAGCAGTCGGATCACTTTTAGTAATTGTTTCACTGTCTTACGGAAATACAGACTTAGGAACTTATCTGGTTACTCGAATAGGTTTGCAAATCGTGGGGAAAATCTCATATGGATTGTATTTATGGCATTGGCCTTTAATACTTTGGTTTGTTCCCAGAGAATTGCCTTTAATGGAGAGAATCTTTCCTACTGTCGCGACTGTTTTTTTAGGTTTGACGATCTCATTTGTATCGTACAAATACATTGAGAATCCAATTAGAAAAAGTCATGTATTTATCAAATCCAAGTCCCCAGTATTTGTGATTGCTCTAGCTTTTGGTTCATTAGTAGGTCTAGGGACCCTGGCCAATGCAGTTACTGCGCCTTCCGTTCCCAGCAATAATCAGTCGACGGTCGTATCGTTTGGAGATTCAGTTGTATTAAGAATGTCAGCAACATTTGAGCGAATAGCAGAAGATCGCGGTTTTTCCGCTTACACAGTTGCAAAGGGTGGGTGCACGATTTTTGCAGACTACATTGTTACCGAGGAGAATAGAGTTTTTGGAAGTGGAACGAATTGTCGATCTTTGACACCACTACAAGACGATATTATCCAAAACGTAAAACCAGATTGGATTGTATTTTGGGACAGATTCGCTCTATCTGATGTGCGCGTAAATCAGGTTCATTACAAAGCTGGAAGCTCTCAATGGTGGGATTATCGACAGCAGAAATTGGAATCAACTCTTTTTCGCTTTCAGAATCAAGATGCAAAGGTATTATTCATTTTAGTTGAACCTCCTGGAACTGGAATAGAAACTCGATGCCTTCCTGTCAACTGCACTGGATGGAACAAGCGGCTCATCGACAGGTACGGAGAACTAACTACCAATTGGAACAATTATCTAATGGAAACTGTTAAGAAAAACTCTGATTCTTTAAGTTACCTTGATCTAACACCAGTCGTTTGCGAAAAAGCTGGATCGCCATGTTTAGATAGTAAGCCTCTAAGACCAGATGGAATTCATTACTCAGAGGCTGGAAACTTAATCGTATCCAACCAGATCATTGAGAAGATCCTACAAGAGAACAACAGGATTCTGACTACTCCATAACTTTACTATCACTAACTGCTTTTCTACATTATCTATTTGGGCAATCACTTTGTCAAAGGCTGGTCCCGAATTACTCAGCCTCGACTTCAAAGCCACATCCGCAGAAAAACAAACCCGAACTCCAGGGTCCAAATGTGGACTTATCTTTGATAGTTGTCCATCGGTCAAGTCAGAGAATGAAACCTTTTGCTCTTCAGCAAACATTACTAGTTCTCCTGTTATTTCATGAGCATCCTTAAAAGGTACTCCCTGCCTAACTAAATAGTCGGCAACTTCTGTTGCAAGAGAATAATCAGCACCCGAAAGCGCTGAGATTCGCTCCCAATCAAAACTTAATGTCTCGAGCAAACCAGACATAGCGGGAAGAATCATTTTCAGTTGATCAAATGAATCAAAAACAGGTTCCTTATCTTCTTGAAGATCCCGATTGTATGCAAAAGGCAGAGCCTTCAGAGTTATTAAAAGTGAAACCAAATTTCCCACCAAGCGTCCACTTTTACCTCTGGTCAGTTCCGCTATATCTGGATTCTTTTTCTGTGGCATTAAAGATGATCCAGTTGACCAAGCATCATCAAGGTTGGCAAAGCCAAACTCCTTACTAGTCCAAAGAATTACCTCTTCGGCAATTCGAGAAAGGTGAGTGCCAATCAAACTTGCTATAAAAAGAAATTCGACGGCAAAATCTCTATCTGAAACAGCATCTATTGAATTGGAGGCTGCACAATCAAATCCCAATCTCTTGGCAACCTTCTCTGTATCGACCACATAACTAGACCCTGAAAGCGCTCCAGATCCTAAAGGTGAAACAGCAATCCGAGGGTCGAGTTGTTGTAATCTTTCAATATCTCTAAGTAGTGGGTGCAAATGCTTAGCAATCTCGTGTCCCAGTGTTACTGGTTGCGCCCGCTGTAAATGTGTATAACCTGGCGAGGGTAAATCAGCAACTAATCTTGCAGTTGAGGAAATAACATATGACAAGTCAGCAAGCAGATTCACTAACTCGCGAATCTCGTGTCGAATGAACAATCTGAAATCTGTTGCTACTTGATCATTTCTACTGCGACCTGTCCTCAATTTAGATGCTATATCGGGTAGTCTTTCAAATACAAGCCTCTCCACAGCAGTATGAACATCTTCATCTGTATTTAAAAATGAAACTTCTTCAGCAGCTACCTCTTGAGAGAGTTTTGTTAGACAGACAAGCAATTTCTCAGAATCATCCAGAGTTAAAATGTTTGCATCAACCAACGTTTGGGCATGCACCCAGGTTTGAAGTAGATCGAAACGAGCCAACCTCCAGTCGAATTCAATCGAAGAGGAAATGGCCTTAAGGGCTGGGCTTGGAGAATTTTTGAAGCGGCCACCCCATAATTGTGATTCTTTATTTGTCATGCTTGAACTTTCGATCCCTTGCGGCCGATAGAACTGTTGTCATACCAAAAATCTCAATGAACCCTTTTGCCATTGACTGATCAAAAGTGTCTCCAGTGTCATAGGTTGCTAAGTCGAAGGAGTAAAGAGACTCTTCACTTCTGCGACCAGTTACCACTGCTTTTCCAGCGTGCATATTCATTCTTATATCACCAGATACGCCAGCCTCTGCTGAATCTATGAATCTGTCCAAAGCACGACGTAGTGGAGTAAACCACAACCCGTCATAAACCAACTCCGACCAACGTTGCTCCACGCCCCGCTTGTACCTAGCAATTTCTCGTTCCATAGTGACATTTGATAACTCTTGGTGAGCAGTGATCAATGCAATTGCTCCAGGAGCTTCGTAAACCTCTCGTGATTTAATTCCAACCAAACGATCTTCAACCATATCAATTCTTCCAATACCTTGAGCACCCGCGCGTTTATTCATGATTTCGATAGCTTGCAGCATGCTGACATCTTGTCCATCAATCGCAACAGGAACACCGTCTTTAAAGGTTATCAATATTTCATCATTTGGTCGCGGAGTTGATGGATCTTCAGTGTAGGCATAGATATCTTCTATAGGTCCATTCCAGATATCTTCTAGAAAGCCTGTTTCAACTGCTCGACCCCAAACATTTTGATCAATTGAATATGGAGACTTCTTGTTGACATTAATTGGTAAATTGTGTTCTTCGGCGAAGGTAATAGCTTTGTCACGTGTCATTCCACTGTCTCTTACTGGAGCGATTATTTCCAGGCTGGGGTCTAAAGCAGAAATGCTAACTTCGAATCGCACCTGGTCATTACCTTTACCAGTGCAGCCATGCCCAACGACACTGGCATTGTGTTTATGCGCCGCTTCAACAAGAGCTTTACTTATTAGAGGACGAGACAAACTAGAAACAACCGGATATCTGTCCATGTATAGGGCATTCGCCTTCAATGCTGGCAAGCAATAATCATTAGCAAATTCTTCTTTTAAATCTAGAACTATCGATTCAACAGCTCCACAATCTAATGCCCGCTGTTTAATAACATTCATATCCTCGCCGCCTTGTCCAACATCTGCGGCCACACAAATCACTTCAGCATCTAGATCACGACTGATCCAGCCGATGGCCACCGAGGTATCCAAACCACCTGAATATGCCAAAACTACCCTCTTCTTAGCCATAACTTTCTGCCCTCCTGGTTTCTAGGTATTTAGTTCTGCGAGCGTAACAAAAGTGTTCAATAAATCTTTGCCCATTTGTGAATTTCGTACTACCACCATGACAGTGTCATCTCCAGCAACCGTACCAAGGACATCACTTAGACGCGCGAAATCGATAGCGCCAGCAACTAGGTGTGCCGCTCCTGGAGGAGTTTTCAAAACTACGAGGTTCCCTGCCAAATCAGCTGAAACTAGAAAATCACGCAGCACCCGATTTAGTCTCGACTCTGAAGTTTCCCCCTGAGCTTGAAGATTATAAAAACCAGCCGAATCCTTTCCAACAGCCAGATCATCAAGGTCTCGACTAAGGGTTGGTTGTGCAATCTCAAACCCTTGCTCCATCAATATCGCCGCCAACTCTCGCTGCGATCTAATTTTTCTATCGGAGATAATCTGGGAAATAAGACTTAAGCGTGCAGCTCTATTCCTAGGAATTGCAAATGCACTCATGAAACCACCTCCATTGATTTTGTAATTGCGTTTCTTAAAATATCCATACCTTCTTTAATTTCATCCATCGTGACAATAAGTGGTGGAGCTAATCGGATAACGTTAGGTCGCACAGCATTAACGATAAGCCCGTTCTGCCTTGCATTTTCTTCTACTAACTTGGCATAGTTTCCACTAAGAACGACCCCGAGCAGAAGGCCCGAACCTCTAACCTCAACAACACCATGCTCATTTTCCAGAAGTTCTCGAATTTCGACCTCTGCCAATTGCACGTGCTTCATAAGATCTAATTGCTCAATAGTTTCAATTACTGCAAGCCCTGCGGCCGCACCTATTGGATTGCCGCCAAATGTTGTCCCGTGACCACCTGGCTTTATTGCTTCCACCAAGGAATCCTGAACTGCAAGCGCCCCAATAGGAATCCCCCCGCCCAAACCTTTAGCTAGCGGAACCAAGTGAGGCTTAACACCAAATTTTTCAAACCCAAACCAATTGCCAGTTCTGGCTATTCCTGTTTGGACTTCATCCATAACGATCAATGCATTATTTTGCTCAGCAGCACGAAATGATGCTGAAATAAATTCTGCTGTTGCTGGAATTACTCCAGCCTCCCCCTGGATAGATTCAAGCCAGATACCGCCAGTTTTAGGGTTAATTGCAGAATCAATTGATGTTGCATCGTTCATTTTTGCAAATCTAACATTCGATAGGAGTGGCTTAAATGGTTCTTGTTTTTCAGGTTGACCAGTAACACTCAGCGCACCCATAGTTCTACCGTGAAATCCGCCTTCAACCGAAACCATTTCAGATTCAGGTTTGTAGGCTCGAGCCAACTTGAATGCAGCTTCATTTGCTTCAGCACCTGAATTGCAAAAAAAGATCCGCCCTCCTGGCATTTGAAGTAAATCTAATAATTTCATTGCTAAATCAACTGAGGGTTTATTTATTGCCAAATTACTAACATGACCTAAAGTTTCAACTTGCTTAGTTACAGCTTTAACAATGGCTGGGTGAGCATGCCCTAAGGAATTGACAGCGATACCAGCCAGAAAGTCTAAATATTGTTTTCCATGTTCATCTATAACCTTTACCCCAGATCCTTTAACCAGGACAATCGATGGAGTGCTGTAACTTGCTAGAATTGATCTTTCCCATTTTTCAAAGTAATTCATCGCGTAACTCCAATAGTTGTACCAAATGGAATGTCTGGTAACTGTGAAATCACAATGCTGTGCTTCACGCGACCATCTATTGTTTTAACTGATCTCACACCTTGCTCGACCGCTTTAATAGCTGATTCAATCTTTGGTGCCATACCAGAATCCAAATCTGGCAACAGCCTCCGTGCTTGTTCAATTGAACAAACACGGATCACATTTTTCGCTTGAGGCCAATCAGCATACAGTCCCTCGACGTCAGTAAGCAGAAGTAATTGGTCTGCCTCTAACGAAACTGCAATATCTTTTGCCGCCACATCTGCATTGACGTTGTATATATATCCGGCGCTATCTTTGCCCACAGTTGAGATGATTGGTACAAAATGCTTATCCCAGATTTGGTCGATAATTCCGCTCTCTACATGGGTCACGTTTCCAACAAAACCTAGATCTACATTTTCCCCTTTAATATCAGTATTTCGTTTTTCAGCAAAAAGTAAGCCTTCATCTCCATTTACCCCAATCGCATAGACACCAACAGAGTGCATGAGGTTGGTAAGTGTTGGTTGAATTTGGTAGCACAGAACATCTTTAACTACCTCGGCTACTTCCTTGGTTGTAACCCGAAACCCTGATTTGAATTCAGATTCAATCTTCGCTTTATCTAAGGCAGCAGATATCTGAGGGCCACCGCCATGTACAACAGCTACTTTGTGGCCAAGATTTACAAGATACCTAACTCCAAGAGCAAAATCATGTGACAAAGAAGGATCGGTCATCACGTGTCCGCCATATTTGACCACAATTACCTGAGGGTTATCTGTTGGCATGTCCAATCTGAGTAAATTCTGTACACGTTCGTTTAGTTCTGGGTGCTGAACTGGAGTTATTTGCGTCATGTTGAATACTCAGAGTTTGCCAGTACATATGCGACGGATAGATCTGTTGTGTACACAGTGGCAGCATGTTCTCCCATATGCAAATCAATGAGAACCTGAACTCTTTGACCCGCCAGTGAAACTTCGTGCGTTGTTGTGTTTGCCGACCCTGCAACACACACTTTTACGTCATTGAATGAAATATCAAAATTATTGGGCTCAATTGGAACGCCTGCAGCCCCTACCGCTGCAGCCACCCTTCCCCAATTTGGATCCCGACCATGCATGGCAGTTTTGACTAAAGAATCACCAGCAACGCACTTGGCAATTCTTAGAGCGTCTGCTTCTGTTTGAGCACCAATAACTTCTATCTCGATGATTAAAGTTTTGCCTTCAGCATCGTTAATCAGTTGTTGGGCTAAATCTAAACAGACTCTATTCAGGACGCTTGTGAACTCATCTCTATCAGGCTTAACTGAAGAAGCACCCGAAGCTAGTATTAAGACAGTGTCGTTTGTTGAAGTACATCCATCTGCATCAATTCGATTAAATGACATCTCGGATGCCACTTTAAGCATGTTTCCCAAATCAAATCCCGTTAAATCAGCATCTGTCGTAATTACACAAAGCATTGTCGCTAAAGATGGTGCCAGCATTCCTGCACCTTTAGCAATTCCACCCAGCACGTAACCAGTTCCATTTAGTTCAACCATTTTTGGAACCGAATCGGTTGTCATGATTGCTTTAGCGCTATCAACTCCCCCATCAAGACTCAAATTTGTGATGGCATTGCTTATCCCCGTCAGCATCTTCTCTATCGGAAGTTGTACGCCAATTAAACCAGTGGAGCAAACAGCGATATCAATCGCACCAACCCCAATCAGGTCCGCTAAATGCTCTGCTGTTTGATGAGTATTTTGAAAACCTAACGTTCCAGTGCAAGCATTTGCACCGCCACTATTCATTAGTACTGCTTTAATCTGATTGTTTTTCAAACATTCTTGAGTCCAAATAACAGGGGCAGCTTTTACTTGATTACTTGTAAAAACTCCAGCAGCATCAAATTTGGGGCCGTCATTTATGATGACAGTTAGGTCTAAATCTCCAGATTTTTTCAATCCTGCGGAAACTGAACCAGATCTAAATCCTTTTGGCGATGTGATACTCATATGGGCATACCAATATCTAGCAAGCCCAGTTCTTCGGGATATCCAAAGAGTAAATTTGCGTTCTGGATTGCTTGTCCAGCAGCACCCTTAACTAAGTTGTCGATAGCCGCAGTAACTATTATTGAATTTGTTTGTTTATCAATTTCAATTTGAATCTCGCAGTTGTTTGTGCCATTTACACGTTTAGTACTTGGCTGAGCTCCCACATCGAGCAACTTAACGAAATTCGAATTCTGGTAGGAATTGAAGTACCATTTTCTGACTTGTTCAACTGTTACCGAAGGAGGAATTTTAGCCGTCGCAACACTTAGAATTCCCCTAAATATTGGAATAAGTATTGGTGTGAAACTGATGGATACTGGCTTCTTCGCCAATTTGGATAAGGACTGTTCTATCTCAGGGATATGCTGATGAACTCCACCAACCTTGTACCCATACATATCAATATCTAGGGCAGGGATATTTGCGTTAACTGAAGAGTTTCTTCCTGCACCTGATGTACCTGAATTCGCAACAACTGATATTGAATCGAGATCAGCATTCTCAATTATCGGAGCAAGGGATAGTGCAATCGCGGTTGCATAACAACCTGGATTAGCAATCTTGTTTGAGTTGATTACCTTCTGAGTATTCGTACCCAGTTCAGGTAAACCATACGTCCAAGATCCCGCGTGCTCGGATGAATAGTATTTTTCCCATTTGACTTTGTCCTCTATTCTGAAATCTGCTCCCAGATCAACTACCTTTGCATTTTCGGGTAACTTCGCAACAATTTTTGCGGATTCTCCATGCGGGAGTGCCAATACAAAAAGATCTGGTTCATTGAGATCTAATGCATCTATTGAAATAAAGGTCCGTTTATCTGAACCAGAAAGGAAACTATGCCAGGAGCTAACCTCATCTCCGGATGCAGTGTTTGCAATCAGCCAAACAGGATCAAAATGGGGATGGCCATCCAGAAGGCGAATGAGCTCTCCGCCGGCAAACCCAGAGGCACCAAGAATCGCTACTTTTTTCATGTGTCAATTATACCATATTTATGCATTGAGATGAATAAACCCTAGGATCTCCTCACTCGGGGACCCAGATGTGAGGTCTAACGAAATTTCGGAAGATGCCAATCCATCTTGATCGAAATGAAACGCATCAAAACAACCACTAGTCCTCCAATGATGGCTGCGGTTGAATCTGCTGCTCCTAGTTGAGCCAAGACTACAAAAACTACAGAACCCAACAGAGCAGAAGTTCCTAATGTTTCGCGGTGGAGTAGAACCGGTTCAAGTTGGCACAAAACATCACGAAGCAATCCCCCAGTAACTGCTGTTATAACTCCAAGCAAAATAGCCGGAAGCCATCCAACCGAATTCTCCAAAGCGAGATAAGACCCCGATACAGCAGCTATTGAAAGCCCAAAAGTATCCATAACCAGCAACGTCTTGCCAATTCGCGTAACGCGCCTTAGTAGCAAAGTAAAAATTACTGCTGCTATAACAGCTAAGAGCATGAAATAATCAGTTATCCAAACAGGGGGGATACCAAGGAATACATTTCGTAAGGTTCCACCAGCAACCGCAGCAATAAATGCTACCAATGCAATTCCCCCGTAGTCTAGTCCTTTATCAGCTGCTACTCGAGAACCAACTAAAGCAAAAATAAAGATCGAGAGGAAATCAAGTAACTCGATAAGTGAAAATTCTCTTAACATAACTAATTGATTAATTCTGCTCAGATTGTCTTAATTCAAAACGCTCAAATGACCATAAATCAATTTTATCTAAATTCAAAACGTCAAGGTTATTGACTGCCAAAATATCAGCGATTTGCGCTCGATGTTCAGCAGCGTGATGAATCGCTTGAGCTAAAATCGTCGAAGTGAAAGCATGCATATCCTTGCCATACCTGTTGAAATAATGAGTTTGTTCTGGAGAATTAATCACTCTTGAAAACTCAATATCAAAATCAGCACTCAGCTTTATTAGGTCATCGAGTTGGATTGCAGAAACTGGGGTCTCAGACTCGATTGGAGCAGATTCATTATTAATACGGGCAATCAAGCGTCCTTCCGCTATCACTATATGGTGCATAATCTTTCCCACTGTCCAATCGGCATTCCATGCCGATAATTGGAGAGTGGAATCTGGTAGATCACGCAGCAACCGCAAGACTGCCTGGTTTGCCCACCCCATATGGCGAAACAACCTAGCGTTAATTTCATTGTTCATAATGACCCACCGTACTAGTAATCTTCCTCAATTTAAAGAGTAGTTTATGGTCGCTAAACACCTTAAATCGGTTATCAGCGATTTTAGGTAAATCCCCTTACGATTTAGGTATGGTTCGAATTGCGAAGATTAAAAATGGCTTTCCACCTAAAACCTGTGCGAATTGTGGGCTGGAATTTGAGTGGCGAAAGAAATGGGCTAAGGATTGGGATTTGGTCAAATATTGCAGTGAAAGATGCCGTAAATGAACAAAAGTAGACTCTTATATGTTCCATTTGACCAGTTGAATGAAAATTACGGAATTCTAAAAAACTCATCCCCTGCAACTGATTTAATTGTGATGGTAGAGAGTTTAAGAATGACAACTGGAAGGAACTGGCATCCCGAGAAGCTTTATTTCTTGATCTCTTCAGCCAGACACTTTGCACAACATCTGGAAAATATTGGATTCCAGGTTGAGTACATAAAATCCAAAACAACTCTCACAGGGATTAAAGAAGTACAGGCCAAATACCCTAATCTAACTGTTCACGCCACCGAATCATCCTCGTATAGAGGAAATAGAATTTTGCAAGATCACAATGTCCAGCTGGTTCCCAATGATTTCTTTCTAACATCTCGGTTTGATTTTAATCTTTGGGCATCAAATCAAAAGAGTTTTATTATGGAGAATTTTTATAGAGCTCAAAGAATTCGGTTGGATGTTCTAATCGAGAATGGAAAGCCAACTGGTGGTAATTGGAATTTCGATAAAGATAACAGACTTCCTCCACCAAAGAATTATGATTGGCCGGCATATCTCGAACACCAACTTGATGAAATTGACTTGGAAGTATCTATAGAGCTTAGCCACACGCCCTCAAAGATTTGGGCAACAACCAGAACAGGTGCTGTAAGGCAACTAACAAATTTTCTCACAAATCACTTTGCTGATTTTGGCCCCCTAGAAGATGCTATGACCACGCAAAATTGGTCCTTACATCACTCACTACTTTCACCTTACCTCAATAATGGGATTTTGCACCCTAGCGAAGTAGTTGAGGCAGCCTTAGATGTTTACCGTAAAGGTAATATCCCCATTGCATCATGCGAAGGGTTTATTAGACAAATTATAGGTTGGCGTGAATATGTAAATGGAATGTATTGGTATTTAGGAGAAGATTACCGAGACAGTAATAATCTGAACTCACGGAGACAATTATTGCCTTTGTTCATGGATTCCTCAAAAACATCGATGAATTGTGTAAAACAGACTGTCTTTGATATTGAACAGCGGGCCTGGGTGCACCACATCCCACGATTAATGATTCTTAGTAATTTGGCGCTGTTAACTGGAACCAATCCTCAGGTTTTCTTAGATTGGATGCGAGAAGTATTCATTGATGCTGCTGACTGGGTTATGGTTCCAAACGTTATTGGTATGGGATTGCATGCTGACGGTGGCCAGATGATGACGAAACCTTATATTGCAGGTGGCTCCTATATTTCACGAATGAGCGACTACTGCAAGAACTGCCATTTCGATCCTAAGAAAAGAACTGGAGACGATGCCTGTCCCTTCACCACTTTGTATTGGGATTTCCTTGATCGACATCTAGATACTTTCAAATCCAATCACAGAATGTTTCAGCAAAACAATGGTTTAAAGAAACTAAAAGATCTACCTGAGGTACGCAAACACGCTCTAAAAGTACTTAAAAACTTAGATGCCGGAACTATTTAGAGATCAACGGAGAGTGGCACCAAACTCACTCTCAACAGCTTTAAATGCATTCATTTTGGCTTGTGCTGTTTCATCGGCAGTTAATGTTCGATCAGCAGCTCGAAATTTCATTGCGAAAGCTAAAGATCTCTTGCCGGTAGATACTTGATCTCCTACATAAATATCAAACAATGCTATTGATTCTAAAAGTGGTCCTGCACCTTCTTTTAAAGCGCGCATAATCTGGGATGTTGGCACGCTAATGTCTACTGCAATCGCTAGGTCTTCCTTAGCCACAGGCATACTTAAGATCGGATTTCCATGAGTAACTTCCGGAGCTAGACTAAATAGCAAAGTTAGGTCCAACTCAAGGGCACAACTTCGTTTGGGTAAACCTAGGTTATCGATGACACGTGGATGTAATTCGCCAGCGTGGCCAATGACCACTCCATTTAGAAAGAATTGAGCAACTCGACCTGGATGCCATGGATTGTGTGCTTGAGAACTTATCTGTGTAGAAACATGCAGTAGGTCGCATATCTCTTTTCCTATGTTGATTGCATCTAGATAATCCCAAGCGATTGGTTTCGACCACCAGGATGCTGGCTGGCGGTTTCCTGTCAACAAAATTCCAATTTTCTGAGGCTGGGCAGGCAACAATTGTTCCAGGGAGTCGATTTCAGAGGGTGATGGTTTTCTGTCAGTTCCAACATGAACGGTTGGGGATTCTTTGCCAAGCATGTAAATCAAACCCGTTTCAAACAAAGCGAGATCTTCACTACTCCTAGAGATATTCCTGCGAGCTGCACCTGCTAATCCAGTTAGCAAAGTGCCGCGAAGAAATGGCACCTCTTCCGAGATCGGATTTGCAAGCCTCGGTAAGCGAGTGCGATCATCATTTGAATCAAGCAATAAATCCTCAAGATCGGAATGTGAAACAAATGGATAATTTAAAACCTCAACCAAACCCCTTGCAGCTAGAAATCGATCAATACTGCGCTTTAATTGTTGATGGTGAGTCAATCCCCTTGCTGGAGGAGTAATAGGTAACGTGCTGGGGATATTCTGATAGCCAAGAATTCTAACTATCTCTTCAATTAAATCATGCTCTGCTGTTAAATCACTTCGCCAGGAAGGAACTTCTACCTCAAGTACCTTGGTTCCTTTAACCGTTGCCCCGATGCTAGTTAAGCAATCCTGAATTTGTTTTGGTGTGATTTCAAAACCTAGGATTGTACTAGGCATATTCACATCCATCAAAATTCTGTAAGGCTTAGGAGAGTTATCCAAAATTGCTTCGCCAGCATAAGTGCCACCCCCATGCTTGAGGAGCAATGACGCAGCGTACTTGCTTGCAGCGACTGGAAGCTTATTATCGACCCCGCGCTCAAAACGTCGAGATGCTTCTGATGAGAAGACATGACTTCTGGAACTTCCAGCGATTATAGAAGGATTGAAATGTGCGGCTTCAATAACTAATTGGGAAGTTGCAAAAGATACTTCACTGTCTAGTCCACCCATAACTCCCGCTATCGAGAGTGCTTTTTCTTCATCACAAATCAATAGGTCTGAGGTTTTCAATTTACGCTGAACATGATCAAGAGTTGTGAGGTTTTCGGCTGGGAGCGCTGTGCGCACAATTATCTTTCCTGAGATTTTTGCCCTATCAAAAGCATGAAGTGGTTGGCCAAGTTCAAGCATAATGTAGTTTGTAATATCCACTGCCAAGGATATGCTCCGCATACCAGCCAGAATTATCTTTCTTCTTATTTCCCATGGTGCTATTTTCGCAGCGTCAACGCCTTCTAGAGTTCGCAAAACCAGTACATCACAAGCTTCTGGGGCAACGATTTCCCCTTGGCATGGTTCGCCTTTTGAGTTTGGTAAATTGAAGTCTCGTGTAGCCGGATCAACGAACTTAACGCCATAGCTTGAAGCTAATTCACGCGCAATTCCTCTGATACTCATTGCATAACCACGATCAGGCAGAACTGAAAGATCAAAAACTACATCACCAGCGTTGACTAGAGGAAAAGCATCCATTCCAGGTTGAAAGGTTTCATCAATGACTAATATTCCTGATTGATCTTCTCCAAGACCCAATTCTTTTGTTGAGCAAATCATCCCATTGGACTCATATCCATATGTCTCGCGAACAGATATCTTGAAATCTCCTGGCAGAACTGCTCCGGGAAGAGCCACAATTACATGGTTTCCTATTTGAAAATTGGTGGCTCCGCACACAATTCCATTGATTGAGCCGCCAATGTCCACTTTACAAAACCTTATGGGTTTCTTAAATTCGGTTAACTCAGTTATCTCTAGAACTTTTCCAACGACAAGTGGGCCCTCAAGTCCAGCTCCAACCACATGAGTGTCTTCAACCTCAAACCCAAGTTGAATTAACCTCTGAGAGATTTGTTCAGGGAAAAGATTGTTATCCAGTTCCGCAAATTCCTTAATCCAAGATAGTGGGGCCTTCATTTACAGTTCAACCCCAAACATCTGAGAAAACCTGATATCGCCTTCGACCATGTCACGCATGTCTGTTATTCCATGCCTAAACATTAATGTTCGCTCAATGCCCATACCAAATGCAAAACCTGTGTAGATGGAATCATCAATCCCGCATGCTCTTAGTACCAGTGGATTCACCATCCCGCATCCACCCCACTCAATCCATTGATCATTAAAGTAAATATCTACTTCAGCAGAAGGTTCTGTGAATGGGAAGTACGACGGACGTAATCTAGTTTTGACATCTGGACCAAACATTGTTGCAGCAAAATGATCTAAGGTCCCCTTTAGATGCGCCATGTTGATGCCCTTATCAACTACTAATCCTTCAACTTGATGAAAAACCGGGGTGTGGGTGGCATCTAACTCATCAGTTCTAAAAACTTTACCTGGGCTGACCACATAAATTGGCAGATTTCTTGTCAACATCGCTCTTATTTGCACTGGAGATGTTTGAGTCCTCAGAACAACTCCTGAATCTGAATTGTCTACGAAAAATGTATCTTGCATCGATCTTGCCGGATGATTCTTTGGAATGTTCAATGCATCAAAATTGAACCATTCAGCTTCAACTTCAGGCCCTTCAGCGACTTCATATCCCATGGCAACAAACACATCTACTACTCGATCAATTACAGCAGTCAGAGGGTGTCTGGCACCAGATAGACCAAGTTTTTTTTCCAATGTGACATCGAGTTTTTCATCCCGCAAAACCGCTTCATCGCGTTCGATAGAAAGTGTGATCAATCTTTGATCAAGAGCCTCCTTAACCGCAGCTTTCGCGGCTCCTAATGCTTTTCCAGCCTCAATTTTCATTTCTGCATTCAAATTTGCAATCTCTCGATTAGCAACCGCTAATTTCGATTTATCTGAAGCATGTTGTATTCGTACATTTTTTAGTGCTTCTAGAGAATCCGCGGCTGAGATGGCAGAAAGGGCCTCGCGAACCGCCTTAGCGATTGCAGCGGCCTGCAAACTAGCCGGTAGTTGATCTTTGGACACGCCTGATCCTAACCTTTTAGGGCTCTCTGACAGCGCGTTGACGCATATAAACATACGGCTGCTGCAGTGGCTGCATTTAACGATTCTGCTCGGCCAAAGATAGGAATAGATACCGAATGGTCGGCAATCTTTGCAATTTCTGGATTCACCCCAGAAGCTTCATTGCCAATCACCCAAATGGTTGGTTTAATCAAATCTCGATCAGCGTCTAACAGGTTTAGCTGGCCGTCTGCTGATGTTACCAGTATTTGCATCTCCTGGTTTTTAGCGAAATCCTTCAAATCATCTACGGACAAGTCTTGAACTATGTCGATGTTAAAGATACTTCCAGTAGATGATCGCACTACTTTGTCATTATGAATATCAACTGTTCCCTTAGAGGCCAGTACAGCTGAGGCTCCAACGGCGTCCGCAACTCGAATAATTGCCCCAACATTGCCGGGATCTCGCACCTGATCAAGATAAACCATAAGCAATGGATTGCTATTTTGAAGGTCTGAAATCTGTCGATCTATTGATTCACAGATAGCAACAATTCCTTGGGGAGTTATCGTGTTGCAAACTTCAAGAAGGTCCGCTTCAGTGACAATTTCAAAGGGAATAGAACCATCAATGTAACTCTTCATCTTCTCTTGATTCGCTTCAGAAATCAAAAGTCCCTGGATTTTGGCTCTTGCTTCAAGGGCTGTCTTAACAGCCTGCGGACCTTCTACTAAGAACTGATCAAGACGATCTCGCTGATGTTTAGAATGAAGTCGGCGGGCTCGCTTTAGCAAGCCCGCCGTTGAGTTTAGAGTCATTAGTTACGCGGCAGGAAGCGAAGCTCGGCTACTGTCAACTAAAGTTTTAAAAGCTTCTGGATCAGAAACCGCAATTTCTGCCAGCATTCTGCGATCAATTTCGATGCCTGCAAGCTTCAAACCTTGCATGAAGCGGTTGTAGGTCATTCCATTCTCTCGACTTGCGGCATTAATGCGCGCAATCCATAAGCGACGCATCTCACCTTTAAAGGCTCGACGATCTGCATATGCGTAAACCAAAGAATGAGTTACTTGCTCCTTGGCCTTGCGATAAAGCCGGGAGCGCTGGCCGCGATAACCCTTAGCTTGTTCAAGTACTACACGACGCTTTTTATGAGCATTCACTGCTCTCTTAACACGTGCCATTTTACTCTCTCCTTACTTAAAGTTGTGGTTAGCGCTTGCCAAGCAAGCGAAGTGTTCTTTTAACATTTGGAGCCTTAACTTCGGCATCCTTTTCCAATCGACGTGTTCGTTTGGAAGGTTTCCCAGTCATTAAATGGCGCATGTTGCTCTGCTCATGAGTGATTTTCCCGGAACCAGTAACTTTGTATGTTTTCTTGGCTCGACTATGAGTCTTTATCTTTGGCATTGTTTCCTCTTTCTGCTTACAAATCTTCGGTTACTGCATCAACTTTTTTTGGTTTTGCTTTTGATCCTTTGCGAACAGGTCCAACAACCATGATCATGTTTCGACCATCTTGCTTTGGAGCTGATTCAACAACACCAAATTCCGCAATATCCTCTGCCAAGCGTGACAGCAATTTAAAACCAAGTTCAGGGCGTGATTGCTCTCGTCCTCTAAACATAATTGTTACCTTCACTTTGTCGCCATGACTGAGAAATCTTTGAACGTGACCTTTCTTGGTCTCGTAGTCATGATCATCAATCTTGGGCCGCAGCTTGATTTCTTTGATAACAGTTTGCACTTGATTGCGTTTTGCTTCACGAGCCTTTTGAGCCAGCTCGTATTTGAACTTGCCGAAATCCATCACCTTACAAACTGGAGGCTCAGCCTCTGGTGCGACTTCAACTAGATCCAAATCGTTGTCTACTGCAATTTGTAACGCAGCTTCAATTGAAACTACGCCAAGTTGTTCGCCAGCAGGTCCTACGAGTCGTACTTCGGATACTCGAATTCGATCGTTAATCCGCGGATCGGTGCTGATACAGCCTCCTGTTTATACGCGCCTAAACCAATTTGGTTCAAGGACTAGCGGAGGAGGTCAACAAGCCAAGGCTTGCAAGCCAATGACGGCTTAAAGACCAAACCCGACGCCCTAAGGCAGGCGGGTGGGAATTCCTCCACTTTTGGTTGATCTCACAATCAACCGGTCGAGGCAGAGGTTAGCAGGTCTTTACCTAGAGGCGACAGGCGGCAATCTCAGTAACCAGGATTCCCCTAGCGCCCGCTTGGTAGAGGGAATCCATAACTTGATGGACCTCACTCACGGGAACCATCGCTCTAACCGCACTCCAATTCGAGTCTTTGAGGGCAGAGATTGTTGGGGATTCGAATCCGGGGGTGATCAAGCAAGCTGCATCCAGCAATTTAGATGGGATGTCATAATCCACTAGTACATAGTCTCTAGCCAAGATTACAGAATTAATCCTGCGTTCAAACGTTTCAATTGCCACTGAATCCGATGCGCTCTTGCGCCTAATCAAGATTGCTTCAGAGGTCAGGATCGGTTCGCCTAATAATTTCAAGCCGGCCTGCTGCATCGTGGTTCCAGTATCGACAACATCAGCCACTGCATCGGCTACCCCAAGTTTTACGGCATTTTCAACCGCACCATCTAACTGAACTACAAACGCTTTGAGGCCAGCTGAGATAAGCCAAGCGTTTAGCAATCCTGGATAGCTCGTTGCAATTCGCTTATTCTCAAGGCTTGAAACTGATGATAAATTATTCGGAGCTGCCAACCTAAAGGTGGAATTTCCAAAACCAAGTGACATCAACTCATCAACGTCTACACCAGAATCAGCTACCATATCTTTGCCAGTTATTCCCAAGTCCAAAGTGCCAGCTGCAACATAAACTGCAATATCTCGAGGTCGCAAAAAGAAAAATTGAACATTGTTGTCTGGATCTTGAACTTCAAGGTCACGTGGATGATGACTCTTTAGATAACCTGCTTCTCGGAGCATTTGTTGAGCTGGTTCAGCAAGAAGTCCCTTATTAGGTAGGGCTATTTTCAGCATGTAATAATCCTTAGCATTTTCTTTGCCACTCCTACAGTTTATCTTCAATATCTTTGGCGTTTAACCCAATAGACACACCGAGTAAAGCCGCCCAATAAAGTAGCTGGGAAATTTCAGTTGCTGCATTTTCTTTAGATTCGTGCTCGGCTGCCATCCAAGACTCGGCCGCTTCTTCTAGCAGCTTTTTCCCTATCTCATGGGTTCCAAGTGCTAAATATTTCGCAGAATTTGAGTCAACAGGGTCAGCTCCTGCTTTACTCTCAATTTTTTTATAAAGTTCTTCGAATGTCATTGAGCATCAAACTCTGTCTGCAACATTAAAGCAGTCGCGATGGCTGCATAGGCAGCTTCCTTACCTTTGTCTTCCTTACTGCCCGGCAATCCTGCTCGATCTATGGCTTGCTTTTCATTGTCACATGTAAGAACTCCAAAACCAATCGGTGTGCCTGATTCAATCATCAGCGAAACCAATCCTTGAGTAACACCTTGTGCTACATATTCAAAATGTGGTGTTTCTCCACGAATGATCACACCTAAGGCAATAACAGCGTCTACGTCATCATCGATTGCAGCAGATGCTGCAATCGGAATTTCGAATGAGCCAGGAACTCTTACCACTCTTATTTCGGCTCCAGCAGAGACGCAATAGTCCGTGGCAGATGAGATCAAGGCATCCATGATCTCACGATGCCAGTTAGAAGCCACAATGACAATTTCCATGCCCTGGGCATTCAATAGTTCTATCTCTGGTTGACCTGATCTACTCATGCCCTAACTCTAGGCGCATTCAATCTAACTTAAATCGTGACCCATTCGGCTGCTCTTAGTTTGCAGGTAGGTTTGATTATGCGAATTAGGTGCTGTGACTATCGGGACTCGATCTAGTATTTCTAGGCCAAAGCCGACTAAACCTGCTCTTTTCGAAGGATTGTTGGTTAGTAATCGCATGGATCGAACTCCCAAATCGAACAAGATTTGGGCTCCAGTGCCATAGTCTCGAGCATCAGCAGGCAGTCCTTGGGCCAAATTCGCATCCACTGTATCTAGGCCTTGATCTTGCAGTTCGTAGGCCTTGAGTTTTTTAGCCAGTCCAATTCCACGACCTTCATGCCCACTCATATACACCAAGACACCCCGACCCTCCTCGGATATTGCCTGCAAGGCTGCACTTAATTGTGGGCCGCAATCACATCTAAGTGAACCTAATACGTCACCTGTAGCGCACTCGGAATGTACTCGAACTAAAACTGACTCCCCTAAACCAATATCACCTTTTACTAATGCTAAATGCTCGCTGCCATCTAAAGTACTCCGATAAGCATAAGCAAGAAAATCTCCATGTGCGGTAGGTAGAAGTGCTTTTGCAGATTGTTCAACATGTTTTTCATGTAATCTTTTGTACGCGATTAAGTCGGCTATTGAAATCATTTTTAAACCATGTTCATTTGCAAATTCTCGAGCAGCATCAGCTCGCATCATGGAACCATCATCATGAACCAACTCACAAAGGACACCTACAGGCGGCAATTGAGAAAGAAGTGAGAGATCAACGGCAGCCTCGGTGTGACCCGCGCGACGTAGCACGCCACCAGATACTGCCTTAAGCGGGAAGATATGGCCAGGCCTGCGTAGTGATGCGGCAGTACTGAGTGGATCCGCTAACAATTTAATAGTGTGAGTTCGATCCGCAGCACTAATTCCGGTTGATACCCCATCCGCAGCGTCAACTGAAATTGCAAAGGCGGTTTGTTTCACGTCCTGATTATTTAATGTCATTGGTGGAATATCTAGTCGCAATAAATCAGATTCTGTCATGGCGACACAGATAACCCCAGAGGTGTATCGAATCATGAATCCGATTGTTTGTTCAGTGCTTAGTGATGCCGCTTGAATCAAGTCGGCTTCATTTTCGCGCTGCTCGTCATCTACTACAACAACGGCTTTACCTTGGCGATAATCTTCAAGTGCCTCTTCGATCGAATTAAGAAAAAATGTCATGAGAGATTTTCTCTCCCAATCATTGACTCAACATATTTTGCAATCACATCGACCTCAATATTGACCACTTTGCCAACTGCTAATTCGCCAAGGTTAGTTGAAACCAGGGTGGTTGGTATCAAAGAAACCTCAAATGTTGAGTCACCCACATTAGAGACGGTTAGTGAGACGCCATCAACTGTGATACTTCCTTTTTTTACTACGTATCTGGCAAAGGAATCATTTAGTTCGAATGTTAGAACTTCCCAATGTGGTTCTTTTGAACGACTTAGCAACTGACTGCGCCCATCGACATGCCCTTGGACAATATGTCCACCAAGCCGGTCGGATATTTTTAGTGCTCTCTCCAAGTTCACTTGATTACCAGAACTCAAAGTTCCAAGGTTAGTTAAGTTAAGCGTCTCGCCCATTACATCAAAATCCAATTCAAGAAAATGTTTATTGGTAACCGTAAGACAAACTCCGTTTATAGCAATGCTTTCGCCAAGTGCAACATCATCAAAATCTGAAGGGGCAGAAATCTTGAGGACGGCCGAATTGGCAACCTGATCCAACGACAGCACAGAACCTTGTGCTTGCACTAGTCCGGTGAACATGTTGCCTTCAATTCACTACTGGTATTTGTAAGGTGGTGAGGGTATCTACTCCAACTTGCTCAACTGAATACGGGTGCAATTTATGTGCCTTCTCCAAGGTTTCAACACCGAGATCCAGCACAGCGGCTAAGCCCTGATCTCCCAACAAAATGGGAGCCTGGAACCAGAGAACTTCATTAACCAAACCCGATCGCAATAAAGCTGTAGTTAGCCTGGGACCAGCCTCAACGAGAACTGAATTGAACTGCTTTGACCACAAATCCGCAAGGACACTATCTAGGTCATGATGCGGGTAAATTAAAGGAGCGACACCCTCTTTAAAAATTCGATGATTCTGAGGAATCTCCGATCGCCCCAAAACTACTCGCTGTGGTTGAATTTTCAGTAAATCATTGTTTGAATTTCGGGCTAGCAACGAAGCGTCATCAATAATAACTGTTTTCGTACTGCTTAAAATAATCGAGCTATCAGTTCTAAACTGATGAACAAGCCGGCGTGCAGCAGAACTGGTAATCCATTTTGAACTACCGTCTCTTGCAGCAATTCTGCCATCCAACGAAGTAGCTAACTTCAATCTGAGATAGGGCCTTTGTTGTTTCATTGCCACACTAAACCACGGGTTTATTGCTGAAACTTCTGGTTCTAACGGACTGAAAATCACTTCAATTCCAGATTTTGCAAGAACTGCCCCACCACCACTACCAATTGCAGTGGAATCCTTCTGGCCGATGATAACTTTGTTAATTCCAGATTTTAGGATGGCTTCAACGCACGGTCCAGTTTTACCACTGTGATTGCAAGGTTCAAGCGTTACCACCATGGTTGCGCCTACCAGATCTTGTTGTGCATTCTTTATTGCTGAAATTTCTGCATGGTCAGAACCCGACCCTAAATGAAACCCGCGGCTTAAATAGTTTCCTGATTTGTCCAAAATGACACAACCAACTCGTGGATTTGGTCCTTTTGGAGTGTCAGGATTCTTGGCAATATTTATTGCCTCATGCATGGCAATTAATTCTTTTGGGCTGATCATTTCTGATTTGCAGATTCGGCTAATTTGCGCAGTTTCCTAACTGTGTCTTCAGGATCCTTAGAAGAGTAAACAACTGATCCTGCAACAAAAACATCCGCTCCAGCCATGGCAGCACGAGAGATAGTTTCAAGGTTTATTCCACCATCTGCTTGAATCCAAGTATTCAAGTTGTAAGAATCTATGTAACTTCTTGCCTCAGCTATTTTGGGAAGCATGGCATCCATAAAACTCTGCCCACCGAATCCCGGTTCAACTGTCATTATCAATAAAGTGTCAAAGTGAATCAGCATATCTTTAACTACATCAAAATCAGTGGCAGGCTTTATCGAGATTCCAACTCGAACTCCAGCTTCGCGGAGTTCTCTTGCTAATTTAATTGGTTCTGCACATGCTTCAATATGAAAAGTTACTGATTTGGCACCTGACTTCACATAATCTAAGGCCCATTTTTCTGGAGTTTCAATCATAAGATGAACATCAAGTGGCATATCTGTGATTGCATGAATTGATGAAACCATATGCGGACCAAAAGATAAATTAGGGACAAAATGACCGTCCATCACATCAAGATGTAACCAGTCTGCTGAATCATTAAGTCTGGAGATTTCCTCAGCTAAATTAGCAAAATCAGCATTAAGGATGCTGGGCGTTATCTGCATAGTGGTCACTCTATTCCACCCTCAAAATGGCCATAAACATTCCATCTGTGTCATGTCGATGGGGCCATAATTGCAAGAAAGGCCCTGGGGCTAAAGGTATACCAGGCAACAATCTGGGCACATCCACAAATTCAATCTTGTGAGTTTTTGCGGCCTCTAGGACGATCTCGGTTGTTTCACGAGGATGTAAAGAGCAAGTTACGTATCCAACAATTCCACCTGATCGGGTCGCAGCGATAGCGCTTCTAAGCAATTTTCGCTGGCCAATGACTAAATCTGCTAAGTCTTTTTCAGTTCGACGCCAACGTGATTCGGCTCTACGTCGCAAGGCACCAAGCCCGGTGCAAGGTGCATCTAACAAAACTCGATCAAAACTCTTTGGTGCCCAGGCTCCGAAGTTTGCATCTCCAATAAGAATTTCAGCATTAAGTTCAGACCTGCGAAGGACGTTCCGTACAAGTTCTGCTCGGTGTGGATGAATTTCATTGGCTACAAGTTTTGCACCACGCATTTGGGCGATCGCCGCTAGAAAAACTGCTTTCCCACCTGGGCCTGCCGTCATATCTAACCAATTTAAGTCAGGACCTTCAATCAAAGCCATCGAGAGCGCCCAACTAGTTAGTTGACTTCCTTCATCTTGAACTGTTAACTCGCCCGTTTTCAATTTTTGTCGGGAAAGTTTTTTATCTATTTCTCGAAGAGCATAAGGAGACCAATTTCCTGGCGCCAGTCCAGTAGTGTCGGTTTCAGTACCTGGTCGCCTTAAATAAGTAATGCTAGGTGGTTGATTCTGCTTTTCAAATAATGCAATTCGTTCCAATTGATCTGGAATCTGAGACTGAAATACCTTAACTATCCAGTTAGGCAATGAATACATGATTGCCTCTTGATCTGCATCTTCTACTCTTTGATCGGCATAGATTCGCCATTCTTCTGCTGTGCGCTCAGTAATTCTTCGCAGAACTGCATTAACAAAAGAAGTGGCTCTTTCTCCATCCAGATTTCGGATAGTTTCAACCCCTTCATTTACTATGGCGTGTGCTTGTGTTCCACGAATTAGATATGAGTAAGTAGATAGCCTCAAAACACTTCGCACCTCATCGGAAAGATCTACAATTTCACGACTAGAACAATAGTTAATGATCGTATCCAGATACCTTTCCCATCGTAAAGTCCCATTAACCAAGTCGGTGAACATACCTGCATCTGCACTTGATAGATCATTTTGGGAAAGAATCTCATTCGTCAAAATATTTGCATAGGCCCCGTCGAATTCAACTTGAAGTAATGCTTCAACAGCAAGAACTCTCGCACTACTCATTTGAATTTAGTCTCTGAAGTTAATCGAAGTCCCCTGAGCCAGTCTGCCGCTTTCATAAGAGGCTTACCAGCGGGCTGTACATCATGTAACTCAATTGAACCTTTGCCGGTTGCGACCACTACTTTTTGATCGATAATATATATCGAGCCAGGACTATTTAAATGTGTATCAGCTAGTTTGCAAGAGGAAATTTTAATTCTCATTCCTTCTATCTCTGTCCAAGCTTTTGGATTGGGAAACATTGCCCGAATTCTTCGATCAATCTCAGTGGCCGATTCACTCCAGTTTATGCGAGCCTCATCTTGAGTGATTTTTGCAGCATGGGTAACTCCAACTTCTAATTGCTCCAACCCAGCACTAGGTTCTATCTCCAAGGAATCCAATAGTGACTTAATTTCCTTAAGCCCAATTTCATTTAATTGATTAATGAGTGTTTCGCTATTGTCTGTTGCGCTAATTTTTAGTGATGCAGATCTTAAGATAGGTCCAGTGTCCAAGCCTTCTTCTATTCTAAAAATAGTCACACCTGTTTCGTCGTCACCGGCAAGTATTGATCTTTGAACTGGTGCTGCCCCTCTCCATCGAGGAAGAAGTGAGTAATGCAGATTTAACCATCCGTGCTTAAATACACGCAACAAATCGCTAGGAATTAGAACACCATAGGCAACAACAATGCAAACGTCCACACTAAACTTTTTAAGTTCTTCATATAGGTTTGGATCTTTAAGCGTGCTTGGGGTTAGAACTGGAATATTTAAAGATTCCGCTAAACTTTTAACTTCAGACTGGTTCAATTGCTTACCGCGTCCCTTTGGTGAATCTGGTCTTGATAGGACCAAAACAATTTCGTGCTGGGAATTGGCCAAGCCCTCAAGTACTTTTGCCGCCACGGCAGGTGTTCCTGCGAAAGCTATGCGCATCAATTATCCGTTTAGACCAAAAGTCTTGTGCGGGCTGATTCTTACAATTGGATCTTGACCAAACCATTCAGTTTCTCTAATTAGTCGCATTGCTTCTTTTCTTGCTTCAGGATTTAACCGGTCAATAAACAAGATTCCATCCAAGTGATCCGTTTCATGTTGGAAGATTCTGGCCAAGAACTCAGTTCCTTCGATCACAACAGGTTCCCCATACATATTGAAACCTTTTGCTACTGCTTGCATAGACCGAGGTGTTTCAATACGAATGTCAGGTAGCGATAGGCATCCTTCCTCGCCTTCTTGCATCTGGTCAGACAAATCCAACATGGGATTAATCAGATGTCCAGGTTCATCCATATCTTCGGTGATGTATGTAAATACTCTCAGGCTGACACCAATCTGAGGTGCAGCCAACCCTGATCCAGGAGCATCCAGCATGGTCTCAGATAAGTCCGATACCAGAACTCTTAACTCTTTATCAAAAGTGATGACTGGAGCAGCCGGGGTTACTAATACTGGATCTCCCATGTATCGAATTTGGCGCGTTGTCATGGTCTAATTCTATTCAGCACCAGCTTTTTACAAGTCATCTGGATCAATCTTGATAGTTGTTGGAGCTTCGCGCTTTGCACTCCGTGCCACCTGCCAAGCGCGAAGATATTTCACTAGTTCGTCTGATTTATTCTTAGGGGCAGTAACTAGGAGCGCAGAAGTTCTGCCTCGAAGGTTTATGCCAGTTCTTGTAACTGGCCCCCAAGCAATTGTCCAATTCGGTAAATTCTCTTTTAACTCTAATAGCGCTGAGTTATCGCCAAGCACCTCAGCGGTCCTTGCACTAGGCGCAAGTCTTGCTTGCGTCCGCTCCGCCAAGATACGTTCTCCGACAGAATTTGGATCCCAGCGCACTAATGATTGAATTACATAATCATCAGGGTTACCGACAATAACTACTTCTCCAGATCTCTTCACTAATGAAGCAGCATGCATCCACTGACGAATTGCCTTTATTCTTGAATTCCCGTCGGGGCGACTAAGCCAGGTGTGTGCATCTAAAATAACAGCTGCTGAATATTCAGCAATTGGTTCTGCGCCTGGAGTTGAGATAACCAAACAGTTCTCAGTTGGAATTGATTCCAACCTGGCATCTCCGTTACTTTGCAAAACTCTATTCCGTGGGAAAGCCTTGCCAAACTCCTCAACTGTACGCTCTACCCCCACAGCCACTGCACGGATTTCTGCTGATCCACAATTTTCACACTCCAAGGACATGTGTAGCTTGCCACAGCGTCGACAACTTCGATCCTTAGTTGCTTTCTCTACTGCCATTGGGGCCTGACAATTCGTACATCGCACAATTTCTTTACAACTTGCACAGGCAATCACCGCTAAATATCCACGCCGTGGCGTAACTATCAATACCGAACCTATTGCGATGCCTTTTTGAATCGATTTGAACGCTTTTTCTGGAATTCGAGCCGACTTTGCATATTCATCTCGGCTTAAGTCAAAATCATCACCAGTTGTCAAAATCTTTACAGAATTCTCACGTACAGATTGACGATCAACAGAAATAGCAGTAGCCCATTGGCTTTCTACTAAGAAACTAACTTCGATACTTCGCGCGCGAGACACCAGGATCAGAGGTACTCCTTCTAGGTCTGCTCGCCAAGCTAAAACGTCTCGAGCATTCCAATATGGAGCTTGTAGGCTAGTTAACAAATCGTCACCATCGTCCAAAACTAGAAATGCTAACGGATTGTTCATTGGCGCAAAGGCCGCATTTCTAGTACCAATTACAGTATTAGTTTTAGACCTGAGTGTCTTAAGGAACTGTGTGTAGCGAAGTTCCGGGCTTAAGTGCGCACTGATTAATGCAGAGTCTTGAAATGGCGATATCTTGGTAATGAGTCTTTCACAATCGAATTGATCTGGTAAAACTGCAAGTAAATTCCCATTCGTAAAGGAGATTAACTCAGAAATCCAATCTTCAGCAAGCATATGCGCAGGTAGATCCACAACTAGGTTTGTCCCTTTTCCAGTTTTTAACAATTCGAGATGCTCCAACAATCCTGGGAATTTCGCCAGGAGATTAGTTTCGATCTTCTGCCCAAGGGTTTGATGAGGTGTCATTGTCTTTTTCTCGGCACGAGCATGGCGGGGTGGAATTGCAACTTTGGCAATGTCCATGAATGACCCAGCAGTTCTGCTGGCAACTACCTGCACCAAATTTTTAACACGATCCGTTAAGACCGGTTCGCCGGAAACCAATGTTTCTATCTCAGACAAAGATTTGGGGTGATTGCTAGAAGCACTAACTGCTACTACTAAGCCATCGACTCTTCTACCGTGGAATTTAACTCTCACTCTAACTCCAGGGGAAACCTCTGTCAGCATTTTTTCTGGAATTAAGTAGTCAAAGAACTTATCTAAGTGTGGTAACGGAGAGTCAATTGCAACCGAAGCCACGTTACCGCTCAAGTAACCCTCTATTTCACAGCTGCAGCAAGAGCAGCACTTCGATCAGTGCGCTCCCACGAGAAGCCTTCTCGACCAAAGTGACCATAAGCAGCCGTTGGCCGATAGATTGGTTTCAGTAAATCTAGATCCCGAATGATCGCACCAGGTCGAAGATCAAATACTGAATCAACAGCTTTAGCAATTAGATCATCAGAAACATGCCCGGTACCAAATGTTTCAATAAAAAGACCCACCGGTCTAGCGACACCAATAGCATAGGCAACCTGCACTTCACATCTGTCCGCTAGCCCGGCCGCGACCACATTCTTTGCGACCCAACGCATCGCATACGCCGCAGATCTATCAACTTTTGAAGGGTCTTTACCAGAGAATGCACCACCACCATGTCGAGCCATGCCACCATAAGTGTCGACAATGATTTTTCGACCAGTTAGTCCTGCATCTCCCATTGGACCACCAATTTCAAATTTACCAGTTGGGTTCACATATATCTTTGGTGACGAGATATCGAGACCGGTATCAGCGGCTACCTTAGATAAAATGGGATCAATAACATGTTCTTTTAAATCTGGGTTAAGAAGATTCTGTAAATCAACATCCCGAGCATGCTGTGTAGATATAACTACTGCGTCGACTCTGACCGCTCGGTCACCATCGTATTCAATAGTTACCTGCGTTTTTCCATCTGGACGCAAATAAGGAACGAGGCCTGATTTGCGAACTGCCGCCAGCTGTGAAGCTAACTGATGAGCAATCATTATTGGTAGTGGCATTAGCTGAGGTGTTTCATTTGTTGCATAACCAAACATCAAACCTTGATCTCCAGCTCCTTGTCGATCAAGTGGATCACTCGATCCTGCACGTTCCTCAAATGCATCATCAACACCTTGAGCGATATCTGGAGATTGGGAACCGATCGAAACACTGATTCCACATGACTGCCCATCAAATCCTTTTACACTTGAATCGTAACCAATTTCTAGTACTACATCTCGTACGATGCTCATCACATCTGCAAATCCAGAAGTTGTAACTTCACCAGCAACGTGAACTTGGCCAGTTGTTAACATAGTTTCAACAGCCACTCGACTTTTTTCGTCTTGAGCGAGCAGATCGTCCAAAATGGCATCCGAAATCTGGTCTGCCATCTTGTCTGGGTGTCCCTCAGTAACGGATTCTGAAGTAAATAATCTGCGTGCCACTATTAACAACTCCTCTACTTAAGAGGGTTCTGCTAAATACAGAACCCGCGCTTGCCATGATGTTGGCCCGGTCTTTCCCGAGGGCACCCCACCGCGGTGGAGGGTTGTCGTCTGGCTAGTCGGGACTTGGTGCCAGCACTCTGAACCTGGCACTAAAGATAGCAGAGCCCGCTATCAGAGTAATCTGCAACTTGCCCTGCTCCCCTTTGCATAAAGCACTAATAGCGACAGTTTTGAGTAATACTCTGGGCTCAAGATAAGATTCAAATTGTGAACCACAACCGAATTATTCTCTACTACATATTCACCCCATTATCTGATCCTGTCGCAATCAAACTATGGCAACAGCAGCTTTGCGAATCTCTGAACCTAAAGGGAAGGATCATAATCTCCAAGCATGGGATTAACGGGACGCTTGGTGGAGATATGGCTGCTCTTAAGAAATATGTTAAGAATACAAAGTCATATCCTGGATTTAAGAGAATCGATTTCAAATGGTCAGAAGGAGCTGGGAGTGATTTCCCACGACTGAAGATAAAAGTTAGAGATGAACTAGTTGGATTTGGAAATCCTGCCGAAATTGTCGTAGATGATCAAGGAATTATCGGTGGAGGCAAGCATCTCAAACCCAGAGATGTGAATAAGTTAGTGGCTGAAAGAGGAGATGAAGTTGTTTTCTTTGACGGTCGAAATGCCTTTGAAGCGAAGATCGGACGCTTTCCAAATGCGGTGATACCTGATGTAGTTACAACCAGAGACTTCATCAAAGAACTTGAAAGCGGTAAATACGATAATTTGAAGGATAAGGCAATTATCACTTACTGCACGGGTGGGATCAGATGCGAAATCTTATCCACCATGATGATTAATAGAGGTTTTAAAGAGGTCTACCAAATTGAAGGGGGAATTGCTCGATATGGCACAACTTTTCAAGATAAAGGTTTATGGGAAGGTTCTCTCTACACATTTGATAATCGAATGGTGATCGAGTTTTCGGACAAAGCTAAAACTATTGGTATCTGTGAACATTGTCAGGTTCCTGCTAACAGACTTTACGATTGTTCGAATCGCGGCTGCCATGAGCTAATCCTGTTATGCAATTCTTGCGCCAAGGAGTCCGCAGCGCGTGAGTGTAAGCATGATCAATCTCGCAGTCACAATAAAATTCTGATTGGCTAATTTCAACAATTATCCAGTATTAAATGTGCTGCTTGATTTTTAGTGACAACTCCAGACTCTATGACAGCTGATTTAGAAACTAGGATAATTTCAGTTTGTAAATCTCCAAAACCCTGTTGATCATTAATTAAATTCCCCACAATGAGGTCGCATCCTTTTTTTGCCAATTTTTGTTGGGCATTTAAAAGCAAATCTGAAGTAACAGCAGCGAATCCCACAATGGTTTGGCCTGGCCGGCGGTTATTGGTTAAATTCAAAAGGAGATCTTCAGTTGCATCGAGTTCTATAGATTGCGTATTAGATCTTTCTAATTTTTCTAAATTTTGACGAGGTCTAAAATCACTTATGGCTGCTGCCATAATGATCAAATCAGCCATCTTGGCCTCAGTCGCCAGTGCCTCAGACATGCTATTGGTATCAGTAACAGAGATTAATCTCTCAGCTGTAGGTAATACAGTATTCGTATTTCCAACAATTGCTGAAACAGTTGCGCCACGCAATTGAGCGGCACGAACTATTGCACTTCCCATCTCCCCTGAAGACTTGTTGGTAATAACCCTTATTGGATCAATGCTCTCAGACGTTCCGCCGAGGGTTACTAGAACCCGTTTGCCTTTTAAATCTTGTTTAACACCTGGTTTCGCCAGAAAAGTTTTTATCAGCGCATGGATTTGTTCTGGCTCGGGCATTCTGCCGATACCTTCATCGCTACCAGTCAGCTCTCCACTAACTGGATCAATGACTAAATGACCACGGTTTCGTAAAGTAGCTATATTTTCCTGAGTTGCAGCATGCTCCCACATCTCAGTATGCATAGCTGGAAAGAAAATCACTGGGGCTTTTGAACTCAGCAGAGTCGCAGTAAGTAAATCGTTACCAGCCCCTGCTGCCGCTCTGTACAGTAAATCAGCAGTTGCAGGGGCAACCACGATTAAGTCTGCTTCTTGTCCAAGTTTTACGTGTAGCACTTGATTTGTGGCTTGAAAAACTTTTGAATGAACTTCCTTACCACTGATCGCTTCCCAGGTGGGTTTACCAACAAAATTAAGTGCTGATTCTGTAGGCACAACGGTCACTTCAAAATGGGATTTTTTAAGTAAGCGAAGTAAGGTTACAGATTTGTAAGCTGCGATACCGCCCGATACGCCGAGCACGATCTTCGTCGTCACGACAGTCTCTTTGAAAACTAGGAAGCAGGAGGTGTAACAGGGGTTGGTTCGGTGCGCTCGTATTGCAACAGGTCAGAATTAATTTCTCGCAAAGCGATAGACAGCGGCTTCTCTTGAACATGGCTATCTACCAGCGGGCCCACGTATTCCAACAAACCCTCACCAAGTTGGGAGTAGTAGGCGTTTATTTGACGTGCGCGACGAGCCGCGTAAATCACTAACTGGTACTTAGATCCCGCTTTGTCCAATAAGGCATCGATTGGTGGGTAAGTAATTCCTTCTGGGCGTTGGTTTACACCAGACATGAACACATCCTTAGGGGTTAGTTAGCTCTTTTGAGGAGGAAGTAAGGGTATCAGTTGCTCCATGGCGTGGCTCACGGTGTCATTGACTATCAAGTGACTGAACTCCCCTTGGGCTTCTAACTCCATGGATGCCAGGGCTAACCGCGTACGAACTTCCTGAGGGTCCTCGGTGCCACGATTAGTTAGCCGAGCCTCAAGTTCGGAAATTGAAGGAGGTAGCACCATCACGTCCAAAACTTCAGGCATTTGCTTCTTAACTTGTCGAGCGCCGGCTAACTCAATTTCCAACACAACCAGCAGCCCAGATTCCAATTTTGAGATTACTTCTTGTTTTGGGGTGCCATAACGATGCCCTGCATACTCAGCCCACTCCAATAAATCATTGCGCGCAATTAATAGGTCAAACTCGGCCTGCGAAACAAAAAAGTAATGTTCACCATCCACCTCCCCAGTTCTAGGCTCGCGGGTAGTTGCGGATACAGAAAGCCAAACATCAGATCTAACCTTCCTTAATTCAGAAACTATGCTTCCCTTTCCCACGCCAGAAGGTCCAACGAGCATCAATAGCTTGCTCATTTAGTTTTCCAGTTTATTAATGCCTGCATCAGAGCCTCTGCCTGCAAGCTCCCCAGACCTCTAATTCTGCGGGAAGATGAAATCTTCAATTCTGCCATAAGTGCTGTGGCACGAACTGGACCAATAGATGGAATGCACTCTATTAAATCTATAACCTTGATTCCAGCAATCGCCTCCGATGTAGCAGCTTTCTTTAAAGCTTCTGGGACAGAGATGTCACCACTTCGAACTGATTCTTTTAACGCTGCGCGTTCTCTTCTAACACGAATTGCAGTTTCAGTTGCTTGCTTTCTTTGTTGAGAAGTTAATGTTGGTGGTACTCGGTCCATCATGAACCATCCAAGGAATTGAGAATACGTTGAATTTCCAATTTAGGATCTAATGACGATGTCAGTAATCTTCCAATCACCAAAATATCCGCGCCATCATCTATTGCGGATTTAGGCGTAGCAACTCTTTTTTGATCATCAGCTGGTTCGGCTCCCAAGCGAATCCCGGGAACTATTAATTTTATCTCACCTGGAACTACAGATCGAACCAGTTTTACTTCTTGGGGCGAGCAAACGATTGCTTTACAGCCTGCATCTGTAGATTGCTTTGCTAACTTAGCTACGACATCCTCAATCTGCCATGGAGTAAAAGTTGCAAGGTCTGGCTGAGTTAATGAAGTGAGAATTGTCACCGCAGCTATATCTATTTGAGGCCCGGCCGAAACAGCAGCAGACAGCATTGCCTCTCCGCCACTAGCGTGCACGGTTAGTACTTTTGGGGATAGTGCAGCCACACTCTTTACTGCTCCAGCCACGGTTTGTGGAATGTCATGAAGTTTAAGATCAAGGAATATGTCAGCGTCTGGTGCAGCCTCTTTGACTTGAAACACCCCTGCAGCACCATCTCGCAAATATGATTGAAGTCCAATTTTCATCATTTCTACCAGATGATTCAACTTGGATGCTAGTGTAGTAACTTCCGCTAACGTTGGTAAATCAAGTGCTACTGCAATTGGAGCCTTCATTTTGAACCTTCAAAAATTGTGTGGGCATATCCGATTGCGTCAGTTAGTTTTGCAAAACCGAGTTTTCCAAGCTCATCCCGTAACTCTTTTTGAATACGCCATGGGGCGGATGGGTCATTAAAGATCATTGTTCCAATACTCACCGCAGAAGCTCCTGCCAAAATAAATTCTAAGGCGTCCTTGCCGGAGCGAATTCCACCCATTCCAAGTATGGGTAAATTTGGTAATGCTTGATGCACTTGCCAAATCGCTCTTACGGCTACTGGTTTGATTGCTGGTCCAGATAGACCACCTGTTCCTCCAGAAAGCACAGGGCGCATCTGCGACGTATCTATAACCATTCCAAGCAATGTATTAATCATCGCAACACCATCTGCACCAGCATCCACGCACGCTTGTGCGATAACAGTAATATCTGTAACGTCTGGAGAAAGTTTGGCAATGACGGGCGTGTGAATGCCCACTGATCTGCGCACTTCTAGCACGGCAGCAGCCGAAGCCACCGGATCGCATGCGAAAACTTGTCCTCGAGATTCAACATTTGGACAAGAAATGTTAACCTCAACCGCACTAATCCAACTCAAATTCTTGATTTTTTTGGCTAGCTTGCCATACTCCTCGACAGTGGAACCTGCAATTGAAACCACAGTTCTCACTTTTCTATTTTCAAGCCAAGCCAAATCGTTCTCAATAAACTCATCAATTCCTGGACCTTGTAAGCCAATTCCATTAAGCATTCCTGAGGCAGTTTCAGCCATTCGAGGTGTTGCTCGGCCAGATCTAGGTTGCAACATGATGCTTTTTGTGACCATTCCTCCAATCGCCGAGATATCAAAGAATTGATCAAGTTCCTTACCGCTGGCTGCACAACCTGAAGCAGTAAACACAGGTGCGGGCACCTTGATTGAGCCAAGTTTGGTAGTCATATCTACTAGTAATGAATCAATTGGGTTAGTTGTTGGTCCGTTCCCACGAATTGGAGTACCTACCATTAATGGCCACTCATTCCAGCCGCACCGTAAATATCTTTAGGTAATTTTCCAACATCATTCCAACGAACACTTGCACCATCAAAAACTGGTCCTTCGGTACAAGAGCGCACTAGGCGGGTTACACCTGAAGTATCTGTTATTGGGAGAACGCAAGTCATGCAGACACCAATTCCACAAGCCATTGATTCTTCCACGGCTGCCTGTACGACTGCGTGATACCTGGCAGCCATTTCCGTAATTGCTTGCAGCATCGCCATTGGACCACAGGCATAAACAACTGCAGCATTTGTACGATCAAATGCTGCTGGTAACACGTCAGTTACTCGACCTTGGGTACCAATAGAGCCATCATCAGTAGTTATGGTTACTAATCCACCAACTCTTCTGGTTTCTAATTGTCCATAAACTTTTTGATCGGTTGCAGCTCCCAAGATAGTTTCAATGCGACAGCCTCTTTGTAGTAAAGCCTTTGCCAACCATGGCAAGTTTGCGGCTCCATATCCACCACCAATCAATATTGCGTGAACAGGATTCTTTGGAAGTGGATATGGCTTACCAAGCGGTCCAACGAGATTTAGATGATCATCACGATGGCGATTGACTAACCACTTAGTGCCTGGTCCATCACCCGACACCACTATTTCAATTACACCGCCATAAGCAGATCGATCATCCACCGAGGCGATGCTAAAGGCCCTCCTTAAAAGCATGGATGAGTTCTCGCCACCAACAGCAATAGTTACAAACTGGCCAGGCTTAGCGACATCGGCAATTCCAGGGACTGCAATACTTAAAACGTGGTAATGCCCTGATCTGCGAACAGTCAGAACTCTTCCTTCAACTTGAACTGCTGCTGGAAGATTCATTTCTGGGCTGCCTGTTCTGCTAGCCCATATTCTTGCAGGGAAGTGACCGAATATGCACCCATTCGTCGAGCCTCAATGCCTTCAACGGCTGCGGCCAGCCCTTGAACTGTTGTAATCGAGGGCACCGATGCAGTAACGGCAGCTGTTCTGATCTCATAGCCATCCGCTCTTGCCCCAACCCCATATGGAGTGTTAACAACCAAAGCAATTTCACCAGACAAAATTGATTCAACTGTCGTTTTTAAGCCTGGAGCGGTCTCATCATTAACCAGATGCTGCTTTCTTAAGATTGTGGTAACCACTCCGTGTCGAGCCAGCACTTCTGCGGTACCACCAGTTGCACATATTTCAAAACCCATAGCTACAAGTTTTTTCACTGGGGCAATCATGGCTCGCTTATCTCGATCAGCAACTGATACAAACACTCGTCCAGAAATTGGAAGCCCTGCTGCATATGTTGCACTTTGAGACTTAGCAAAGGCTAGACCAAAAGTTTTATCAATTCCCATCACTTCACCGGTGGAGCGCATTTCTGGTCCAAGCAAAGTGTCCACACCATGAAATCTTCCAAACGGCAGCACTGCTTCCTTGACAGCAACGGGAGAGCCGGATCGAAGATGGGTGCCGTCACCGCTTGAGTTTAATAAGCCTTCTTTGCGCAAATCTGCTATCGAACTTCCCATCATAATTCTGGAAGCGGCCTTAGCTAGCGAGATATTTGTGGCTTTCGAAACAAAAGGTACAGTCCTAGAAGCGCGCGGATTAGCTTCTAAAACATACAAAATTCCAGCAGCCAGGGCGAATTGAATATTGATTAGTCCAATCACGTTCAGCCCACGGGCCAAAGCTTCGGTACTGGAGCGAATTCGATCACGCTCTGCATGACCTAAAGTCATTGGAGGCAAGGAACAAGCGGAATCTCCAGAATGCACCCCGGCCTCTTCGATGTGTTCCATAATTCCACCCAAATACAACTCTGTGCCATCAAACAAAGCATCTACATCTACTTCAATTGCGTCATCAAGAAAGCGATCCACTAGAACAGGGTGTTCTGGTGTGATCAAAGTTGCGCGTTCAATGTAATTCGCCAACATTTCATCGTCATAGACAATTTCCATACCACGCCCACCCAAGACATAGCTGGGTCTAACTAAAACTGGATATCCAATTTCGTCTGCGATTTGGTGTGCGTGTTCGACACTAGATGCCATTCCATGTTTTGGCGAAACAAGGCCTAACTGATCTAATAAGTCTCCAAAAGCACCACGCTCTTCAGCTCGGTGAATGTCTGCGGCTGTTGTTCCAACAATTTGCACGTTCTCATCAGTTAGCCCCTGAGCTAATCCAAGAGGTGTTTGCCCTCCTAATTGAACAATGACACCTGCAACAGTTCCAGATTGTTCCTCAGCATGGACTACTTCAAGTACATCTTCAAGTGTTAAAGGTTCAAAATACAAGCGATCAGAAGTGTCATAATCTGTGGAAACAGTCTCTGGATTGCAATTCACCATAACCGTCTCAAAACCCTGATCACGAAGCGTTAGAGCTGCATGTACACAGGAATAATCAAATTCGATCCCTTGACCAATTCTGTTAGGACCTGAACCCAAAATTATTACTTTGGGCTTATTGCTTGGTGCGATTTCAGTTTCTTCGTCATAGCTTGAGTAGTGATATGGCGTCTTTGCGCCAAATTCCGCAGCACAGGTGTCCACAGTTTTATAAACAGGGCGGACACCTAACTGATGGCGCAAGTCTCGGACACCTTTTTCAGTTAGGCCTCGAAGCTGGGCAATCTGTTTATCGCTAAAGCCATGTCGCTTGGCATAACGAAGTTCTGCCTCACCCATGCTGGGGGCCAATTTGATCTCTCGTGCAACATCATTGATTAATGAAATCTGATCCAGGAACCAAGGGTCTATCGCAGTGGCTTCATAAACTTTCTCTATCGAAATACCCATGTCCAAAGCTTGCTGCACCAAGACCAGTCGCCCATCATGAGGCCGTCTAATCAAATCCAGCAACTCGAACTCATTCGAATTTGGATACAACCAAGAAAATACTGCTTCAGGTTTTTCTAGACTGCGAAGGGCTTTCATTAATGCTTCACTAAAAGACCTGCCGATAGCCATTGCTTCCCCAACACTTTTCATCGTTGTGGTTAAGGTGCTATCTGCACCAGGAAACTTCTCGAATGCAAATCTTGGAACTTTTACCACTACGTAATCAAGGGCTGGCTCAAAAGAGGCGGGAGTTTCGCCAGTAATGTCGTTTGCTATTTCATCTAACGTGTAACCAATTGCCAGACGAGCCGCTATCTTGGCTATTGGGAAACCGGTGGCTTTACTGGCCAAAGCAGAAGATCTGGAAACCCTTGGGTTCATCTCAATAATAATGATTCGACCTGTCTGGGGTTCAATCGCAAATTGGATATTGCAACCTCCGGTGTCCACTCCTACTTCACGAATAACATCGATAGATAAATCTCGCAATTTCTGATACTCACGATCAGTTAAAGTGAGCGCTGGAGCCACAGTTATGGAATCTCCAGTATGAACTCCAACCGGATCAACATTTTCTATGGAGCAAACTACAACAACGTTGTCATTCTTGTCTCGCATCAGTTCTAGTTCATACTCTTTCCATCCCAAGATGGACTCTTCCAATAAAACTTCAGTCGTTGCACTCGCTTGCAGTCCCGCTCCTGCTATACGAATCAGATCTTCTTCGTTGTAAGCAATTCCCGAACCAGCCCCTCCCATGGTAAATGAAGGGCGAACAACTAGGGGATATCCCAAATCCTTTGCGGCGACAAGCGATTCATCCATCGTGCGACAAATAAAACTTCGGGCGGACTCTCCCCCGATGGTGGCCACAACTTCTTTGAATGCTTCCCGATTCTCACCCTTGCGAATTGCAACTTCATTTGCACCAATAAGTTCAACATTGTATTTTTTCAAAATACCTGCATGATGTAATGCCATGGCAGCATTTAAGGCAGTTTGACCACCAAGTGTTGGTAGTAGTGCATCTGGTCTTTCCTTGGCAATTATTGCTTCACAAATTTCCATTGTGATTGGCTCCACATAGGTGGCATCTGCAAAATCTGGATCAGTCATGATTGTGGCCGGATTGCTATTCAACAAAACTACTCGAATTCCCTCCGAGCGAAGCACGCGGCAAGCTTGAGTGCCCGAATAATCAAACTCACATGCTTGACCAATCACGATCGGGCCAGATCCAATTACCATCACACTTTTAATGTCAGATCTTTTTGGCATCAAATCTCACCTTTATGAGCTGCCATCATGCTCACAAATTGATCGAAAAGTGGCTCTGCATCATGTGGTCCAGCTGCCGCTTCTGGATGGTATTGAACGCTAAATGCTGGTTGATCAATTAAAGCCAATCCCTCAACGACATTGTCATTTAAACACCTATGCGTAACTTTCCCTTGGCCAAAATCAGTATCGAATTGATTATTCTCTGGAGCTTTAACTGCGAAACCATGGTTATGTGCCGTAATTGCGACTTTTCCACTGCTTATCTCTTGAACTGGCTGATTTATTCCTCTATGCCCAAAAGGAAGTTTGTAGGTTTCCAGCCCCAAAGCCCTGCCGAGAAGTTGCTGACCAAAACATATGCCAAAAAGCGGGAGCTTGTGTTGCAAGACGTGTTTGATTGTTTCTATCGTTTTTGTTGCTGAAGCAGGATCCCCGGGGCCATTACTTAGGAATACACCATCGAATTTACCGCTAGTGAGAAAGTTTGGATCTACTCCAGCAGGGACAACTGTTACCTCAACACCTCTAGCTGCTAACAACCTTGGGGTGTTTCGTTTAATTCCTAAGTCAATAGCTGCAACTCTAAATTTCACAGGTCCAACAGATTCAATTACATACTCTAATTTTGTAGAAACCTGATCAGTTAAATTCGAACCTTGCATTGCCGGCTGGGCTTTCACCTTGGCAATCATTTCATTATTTGATTTAATCTCAGATCCAGAAAAAATCCCTGAGCGCATTGCCCCGCGATCACGAAGGTGTCGAGTAATCGCCCTCGTGTCTACATTTTTGATCCCTACGATATTTTGAGAAATAAGGTCAGAGTCCAACGTTCGCAAGGATCGCCAATTAGACGAGATTCTCGAAGGGTCTCGAACCACATAGCCTGAAATCCAGATTTGATCGGACTCAGGATCTTCATCATTCATGCCGGTATTTCCAATATGAACGGCTGTCTGAACCAATATCTGTCCGCAATAGGATGGGTCTGTAATGGTTTCTTGATAACCAGACATAGCGGTTACAAAAACTGCTTCGCCAAAAGTAACCCCAAGTGCTCCCCAAGCATTTCCAGAAAAAACTCGACCATCCTCAAGGACAAAATATGCAGGAGCACCAAGCATTACTTGCTCACCTTGGAATTCTTGACCGTGAACTCTCCACGCAACAAGGTGTGAATAACTTTGCCAGGTAAATCAATTTTCAGAAACGGCGTATTTTTGGATTTACTTGCAATCTGGTCTGGTGAAATCTGCCAAATAACTTTGGGATCCACGATGGTCAAGTTTGCCGGCTCTCCCGCTGCAATTGGTCTTCCATGATTTTTCGCGTTACCAATTCGAGCAGGAGCGAAGGACATGCGATCAGCTAACTGAGCCCATGTCATCAGGCCCGTATTTACCATTGTCAGAACTACCACAGAGAGAGCTGTTTCCAGACCTAACATTCCAAAAGCTGCTGAGTCCCACTCGCATTGCTTATGTTCTGCAGTATGTGGAGCATGATCAGTGCCTACCAAATCTATTGTCCCGTCCGCTAGACCCATCCTCAATGCATCTACATCTGCTTGAGTTCTTAATGGTGGATTCACCTTGAAAACTGGGTCGTAAGTAGTGGCGAGTTCGTCCGTTAGAAGAAGGTGGTGCGGGGTAACTTCGGCAGTGACTTTAAGGCCTTTCGCCTTCGCGGATCGAATGATTTCAACCGAGCCTGCCGTTGTGATGTGTAAGGCGTGGTACCGAGAATCTACGTGCTCAGCCAGTAGACAATCACGAGCAATAATTGATTCTTCTGCAACTGCAGGCCATCCCCTAAGCCCTAGTCTTGCCGAAACATCACCCTCGTGCATTTGACTGCCTAAAGTTAATTTTGGATCTTGTGCATGTTGGGCGATGATGCCATCAAAGGCTTTAACATATTCAAGAGCTCTTCGCATCAAAAGAGGATCTGAAACGCAATGTCCGTCATCGGAGAAGATGCGAACCGCAGCTGCAGAATCAGCCATCGCTCCAAGTTCAGCTAAAGTCTCTCCTTTTTGATCAACCGTTACTGCGCCTATTGGTTGAACATCAACTAATCCTGCTTGCACACCAAGACGAAGAATTTGCTCAACTACACCTGCAGTGTCAGCCACAGGAGAGGTGTTTGGCATGGCAAAGACACAAGTAAAGCCACCTAAAGCTGCAGCAGCCGAGCCGCTAGCAACTGTCTCAGCATCTTCTCTACCCGGCTCACGCAAGTGCGTATGTAAATCCACTAAACCTGGCAAGGCGATCAAGTCAGTGCAATCAATTACTTCACCTTGACCTGCTCCAACCTTCACTAAGTCTTTAATCACTCCAGATTCAATAACCAAATCAACTGGATCAGCATTTAGTGGTCTAACTCCACGTAGCACAATTGAGCTCATTGTTTCTCTTCTCCTTCAATTGCTCCGCCAAGTAATAAATACAAAACTGCCATACGCACATTGACACCATTTGAAACTTGCTCAACAATCACTGAATTTTCACCATCTGCAACTTCAGCACTAATCTCAATGCCTCGATTCATTGGGCCTGGATGCATAACTATTGAACCCTGAGGCAATAGTTGAACACGGCCCTTATCTAGACCATATCTAGATGCGTATTCTCGAATGCTTGGGAAATATGCATCGTGCATCCGCTCATGCTGGATTCTTAACATCATTACCGCATCCACCTTGCCCAAAACCGAATCTAGGTCATAAGAAACCTCAACCGGTAAAGAATTCACTGCAACAGGTAATAATGTGGGTGGAGCTACAACAGTTACATGGGCACCTAGAGTGTTTAATAGCCAGATATTTGATCTGGCCACTCTGGAATGCAAAATATCGCCGACAATTGCTACCCGAACTCCAGACAAATCTCCTTCATTAGCCCGTAAATGATGCCTAATTGTGTAAGCATCTAATAGTGCTTGGGTTGGATGTTCATGCAACCCATCACCTGCATTAACCACTGTTGCATCAATCCACCCAGAGTTAGCCAAAATGTGCGCTGCCCCAGAAGCGTGGTGTCTCATTACGATTGCATCTGCACCCATTGCCTTTAAGGTTAAAGCGGTATCCTTTAATGATTCCCCCTTAGAGACACTCGAACCCTTGGCGGAGAAATTGATCACATCTGCTGAAAGTCTCTTAGCGGCCGCTTCAAAAGAAATCCTTGTTCGAGTTGAATCTTCATAAAAAAGATTAACTACAGTTCGACCGCGTAAGGTTGGTAGCTTGCGAATGGTGCGATCACTCACATCTGAAAGCATTCGAGCAGTGTCCAAAATGTTTAGTGCGTTCTCTTTTGACAGATCATGTGTAGAAAGAAGATGCTTCATGCCTTTCCCGCCACACTTAAAACAACTTCATCCACTCCATCAGTTTCAATTAAGCGAACTTTGACACTTTGACCAGTAGATGTTGGTACGTTCTTTCCAACATAGTCGGCCCTAATTGGTAGTTCTCGATGACCACGGTCAATTAAAACTGCTAACTGAACTGCTGCAGGCCGACCTAATTCACTTAAAGCGTCCAATCCAGCTCGAATTGTTCTGCCAGAATAAAGCACATCATCAACAAGCACCACTAGAGATCCGTCAATACCCGCAACTGGTAAATCGGTTTGTTCCAAGGGTCGCGGTGGACGCATTCGCAAGTCATCCCGGTGCAAGGTGATATCTAATGCACCAACAGAAACTTTTTGATTATCAATTTGGTTTATGCGATCAGCGACACGTTTCGCTAATGGATAACCACGCTTATGAATACCCATCAAAACTACAGAATCGAATCCTGATGTTTTCTCAACTATTTCATGAGCAATTCGCGAGATAACGCGACTTAAATCTTCCGCGCTAAGCAGCACCCCAGCATCTGAGGTCTGCCGCGCTCCTTGATTGGGAGCCATTCGGCTTTCTCCTTCTCAGCCTCACGGGACTGTTTTAAAGGTGGCTGAAAGGTAGCACAAACTTGAACTAAGCGGAGTCAGTGCCAGCTTTTCCGATCTTGTGTACTCGAATTCCGTTGGTAGTTCCCGATACTCCAGGCGGAACACCCGCAATAACCACAACTAAATCTCCAACTGAGGCCATCTTGGTTTCCTGCATCATTTTGTCGAGGTGTCTAACAATTTGATCAGTGCTAAATGCCGCGGGAACGTCATAAGCCTCAACACCCCAAACTAAAGCTAACTGCCTGCGGACCAATTCAACCGGGGTGAAAGCTAATAATGGAACCTTCGGCCTTAATCTGGAAACTAATTTCGCTGAGCGCCCCGACTCAGTAAATGCACAGATGTAGGTGGCTCCAGTCGCTTCAGCAATCGAAACCGCTGCTCTGGCTACTGCATAAGCTGTTGATTTAATCCCATCTGCTGGTAGATCTGGTAATTGGGTTCCACCATCTTGTTCAATCGTTTCAATAATTGAAGCCATTACCCGAACAACATGCGCGGGGTCAACTCCTACAGAAGTCTCGGCTGAGAGCATCAAAGCATCCGCCCCATCGAATACGGCGTTTGCAACATCAGAAGCTTCAGCACGAGTTGGGCGATGAGACGAAACCATCGAGTCCAGCATCTGAGTGGCAACAATAACTGGCTTTGACCACTGCCTGGCCAAACTAATTGCTCTCTTTTGCACAATTGGCACTTGCTCTAGTGGAAGCTCCACTCCAAGATCGCCACGAGCAACCATGATGGCATCAAATGCTTCCAGAATTTGAACTAAGTTATCAACTGCTTGAGGTTTTTCTATTTTGGCCACTACTGGAATTCGGAAACCAATTTCATCCATGATCTGTGAGACTTTCTCATAATCAGCAGCGGATCTAACAAATGAAAGAGCGACCATGTCTACCTTGGACCGAAGTGCCCAGCGCAAATCCTCTTCGTCTTTTTCGGATAGAGCTGGAACCGAAACTGCAACACCTGGGAGATTGATTCCCTTGTTATTAGAAATTGGTCCACCCTCAATAACCTCACAAGTTACATCCGTATCTGATTTCGATAACACTTTCAATACGATTAATCCGTCGTCTATCAACACTTTGTCGCCAACTGATACATCTTTTGCAAGCCCAGAGTAAGTAGTGCTTGCGCGTTGAGCATCTCCTGGAACATCTTGGGTTGTAATTACAAATTTATCACCAGAGACTAGCTGGACCGGTCCATCAGGTATCAATCCCAATCGAATCTTTGGACCTTGCAGATCTGCCAAGACGCTGATGTCAACATTTTTACTTCTTGCTGCTGTTCTAATGTCAGCAAGCATCTGAGCTTGTCCAGCTTGGTCGCCATGAGACATATTCAAACGCGCAACATTCATGCCAGCATCAATTAATGCTTCTAATTGCGGGACGCCAGCACAAGCTGGCCCCATAGTGACCACAATTTTCACATTACGCATACCCCTACCTTACCGGAGGAAGGCCAACCTAAACCAACAACTGCTTCGCATTAGCAAAAATCGGTGTAGGCAATTCAGATTTACTTGTTTGATTCAAAAAAGCATCGATACTTGCTGCTGCGGATCGCCCTTCAGCAATTGCCCAAACAATTAAGGATTGGCCCCTGCCAGCATCACCGCACACGAAAACTCCTGAATTAGTCGTTGAGTAGTCAGGATTTCTAGTGACAACCCCACGCCCATCAACTTCCAAATTAAGTTGCGTTAATAATGGTGTTTTCTCAGGGCCAGTAAAGCCCATTGCCAAAAGCACTAAGTCGGCATCCAGAGTTATTTCAGATCCTTCTTGGACTGTTAATTGCCCGTCCACCCAAGCTACTTCAGTTAACTCAATTGCAGAAACTTTTCCATCAGACCCAAGAAAGCGTTGAGTTGAAACAGCGTAGAGACGCTCACCACCTTCTTCGTGGGCTGATGTCACTTTGTATGTCATTGGGAAAGTAGGCCAAGGCTGACTGTCAGGACGCGCATCAGTTGGTCTTGCCAAAATCTCAAGTTGGGTAATCTTCTTAGCACCTTGTCTAATTGCAGTTCCCAAACAATCAGCCCCTGTATCACCACCACCGATAATGATCACATTTTTGTCATGCGCTGAAATAGGGACTTCTTGTGGGTCTAATCCATCTGCTAATGCTCTATTTGCTAATGGTAGGTAATCCATTGCTTGATAGATTCCAGATAGTTCCCGACCAGGCACTGGAAGATCTCTAGGTTGGGTTGCACCAATTGCTACCAATACTGCGTCATATCTTCGTTGCAGATCAGCACCATCTACATCCACTCCAACGTCCACACTGGGGCGAAACTTCACACCTTCTGCCTCCATTTGCTGCAATCTTCTATCCAAAACCCATTTTTCCATCTTGAATTCAGGAATTCCGTATCTCAGTAGTCCCCCAATGCGGTCAGCCCGTTCATACACTGCAACTGTGTGACCTGCTCTAGCTAATTGTTGGGCTGCTGCTAACCCCGCTGGCCCAGATCCGATCACTGCAACTGTTTTTGCAGAAAGGCGCTCAGGAGGCTGGGGGGTGATGAAACCTGAGTCCCAGGCTTTATTTGCAATTTCTACTTCCACTTGCTTAATGGAGACAGCATCGGCACTAATCGCAACAACACAAGCAGTCTCGCAAGGCGCAGGGCAAAGCTTTCCAGTAAATTCAGGAAAATTGTTAGTTGCGTGTAACCGCTCACTTGCCTCTTCCCAATTCCCCTTCCAAACTAAATCGTTCCATTCAGGAATTAAATTTCCCAGTGGACAACCATTGTGACAAAAGGGTATTCCACAATCCATACACCGACCGGCTTGTTCCTGAACCTTTAGTTCGCCGAATTCGTTGTATACCTCTTTCCAGTCCTTAATTCGCACCTCAACTGGGCGCCTAGTTGGGCTCGTACGTGGTGTAGTTAAAAAGCCTTTGGGATCACCCATTTGCTGCCTCCATTATCGCTGCAAAAACATCCTTACCTTCAGCTTCCGCTTTTGCCGTGACTAATAAAACTCGCTTGAAGTCAGTTGGCATTACTTTGGTAAACCTAGACTGTGCATTTGAATTTTGCAGCAGTTTTTTTGCAACCGTTGAATCAGTTTCAGCCAGATGTCGCTCTAGTAGAGTGTGAACTATTACCCAATCTTTTTCATCGAGCGTTTCTAATTGGACCATCTCCTGATTAACTCTGGATGAATCTAGGTCTAGAACATATCCAACGCCACCACTCATACCAGCGGCTAAATTTCTTCCAGTTTTACCAAGGATTACCACCTGGCCACCAGTCATGTATTCCAGGGCATGGTCTCCGACACCTTCTACAATCAAAGTTGCACCTGAATTCCTAACTGCAAATCTTTCACCAGCGGTCCCTCTCACAAAAATCTCCCCTGACGTAGCACCATAACCTGCAACGTTTCCTGCAATGACATTTTGTTCGGCAACAAAGGTGCTTGATCTATCTGGCCTAATGATTAAACGGCCACCACTAAGGCCTTTACCGAGATAGTCATTAACGTCACCTTCAATGCGCAACGTGAGGCCTCTTGGAATAAAAGCCCCAAAGGATTGTCCAGCAGAGCCAATAAAGGTTAGATCAATTGTGTTTTCAGGTAAACCTACACCTGCATATTTTCGTGTAATTTCAGATCCAAGCATGGTGCCTACAGTTCGGTTTACATTTCGAATGGCAAGTTGGGCACGGACGAGGGAGCTGTCTTTAAGGGCTGGTTGCGCAATTTGAATTAATTCATTATCTAGGGCCTTATCTAAACCGTGATCTTGTAGTTGTGTTTGGTGTCTACTACTTGAACCTATCTCAGGCACATGAAACATTGGATTTAGATCTAAGCCACTAGCCTTCCAATGAGTAATTGCCTTATCTGTATCGAGTAGTTCGACTTGACCCACAGCCTCAGCAAGTGTTCTAAAACCTAATTCAGCAAGAATTTCTCGAACTTCTTCAGCTATATACTCAAAGAAATTAATGACAAACTCTGGTTTACCTGAAAACTTCTCCCGCAAGAGTGGGTTTTGGGTAGCCACACCCACCGGACAGGTATCCAAATGACAAACTCGCATCATGATGCAGCCCATTACCACAAGAGGTGCAGTGGCAAAGCCGAATTCTTCAGCCCCCAATAGAGCTGCTATCACTACATCTCTTCCAGTTTTTAACTGTCCATCAGTTTGAACCACTACTCGATCTCTTAAATTGTTAAGAAGAAGTGTTTGTTGCGCTTCTGCAAGTCCCAGTTCCCAAGGTGCACCCGCATGTTTCAAAGAAGTTAGCGGGCTAGCGCCAGTTCCACCGTCATGACCAGAAATCAAAATTACATCTGCGTGAGCTTTGGCCACTCCCGCAGCCACTGTCCCAACACCAACCTCAGCAACTAATTTCACGTGAATTCTTGCTTGATTGTTTGCGTTCTTTAAATCATGAATCAGTTGTGCCAAATCTTCAATCGAATAGATGTCATGATGAGGAGGAGGTGAAATTAATCCCACACCTGCTGTTGAATGTCGAGTTTTGGCTATCCACGGGTAGACCTTGTTGCCAGGTAGTTGACCCCCTTCGCCCGGTTTAGCTCCCTGAGCCATTTTGATCTGGATATCATCAGCGTTAACAAGATATTCACTAGTAACACCAAATCGGCCACTGGCAACCTGCTTAATTGCGCTGCGTTTGGAGTCACCGTTAGGCAAAGTTAAATACCGTTCTGGATCTTCACCACCCTCGCCCGTGTTGGAGCGTGCGCCAAGTCGATTCATAGCAATGGCTAGCGTCTCGTGTGCTTCTGCAGAAATGGAACCGTAGGACATCGCTCCAGTAGAGAAACGCTTTACTATTTCAGAGATAGGCTCAACCTCATCAATATTGATCGACTGATTTGTGTTCTTAAATTTAAATAAGCCTCGCAAGGTCATGAGTCGTTCACTCTGTTCATTTATGCGAGAGGTGTACTGCTTAAAAATGTCATATCGACCAGCCTTTGTCGAATGCTGTAATCTGAAAACAGTTTCTGGGTCGAACAAGTGTGGCTCGCCTTCGCGGCGCCACTGATACTCACCCCCAATTGCTAACTGACGATGTTTTGGAGATATTCCACTTGGTGGATAAGCAATGTCGTGACGCAAGCGAACTTCTTCAGCTATCACATCAAGATTTACGCCTCCGAGTTGTGAAACTGTTCCAGTGAAGTATTTATCTACTAATTCTTGAGATAAACCAATTGCTTCAAAGATTTGTGCGCCACGATAAGAGGCAACGGTTGAAACCCCCATTTTGGACATTACTTTCAAGACACCTTTGCCTAAAGCTTTTACTAAATTTCTAACTGCCTTTTCAGGAGCAATACCGGTAATTACTTCATTGCGGACTAAATCCTCAACAGTTTCCATCGCCAAATATGGATTGACCGCCGCAGCACCAAACCCGATTAAGAGAGCAACATGATGAACTTCTCTAACGTCTCCTGCTTCGATTACTAGTCCAACCCGTGTACGAGTTCCCTGACGTACTAAATGATGGTGGACCGCAGAAGTGAGCAGTAGCGAAGGAATTGGTGCTAAATCACTCGAACTATCACGGTCACTTAAAACAATAAAGGTAGTGTCCAAATCAATTAACTTATCAACTTCTGCAAAAATACTTTGTAGTCTAGCCTCAAGAGCAGCTGCTCCCCCATTTAGCTCAAACAAACCAGATACTCTCGCTGCGGAAAAATCTACAAGGTTTGGGTCGCGATCAATGTGCAGAATTTTTGCCAAGTCATCGTTGTCAATCACTGGAAAAGGTAAAACTATCTGGCGAGCATGCTTTGCGGTTGCTTCCAACAAGTTCAATTCCTTACCAATACCGCTTGAAAGCGATGTAACAATTTCTTCGCGAATGGCATCAAGCGGTGGATTTGTTACCTGGGCAAACAATTGAGTGAAATAATCAAAGAGCAGACGTGGCCTGCTCGAGAGCACTGCTATCGGGGTGTCAGTACCCATCGACCCCAAAGCTTCTCCCCCTGATTTTGCCATTGGGGTGAGAAGGATGCGAATCTCCTCTTCGGTATAGCCAAAAATCTGTTGGCGCCTAATTACTGAATCATGTGTATAAACAATATGTTCGCGTGCAGCAAGTTGATCCAAACTAATTGTTTGCTCTTGCACCCATGTCGCATAAGGGTGTTCGGCCGCTAATTGGGACTTTATTTCTTCATCTTCAATTATCCGACCAACACTTGTATCTACCAAGAACATTTTCCCAGGCTGCAGTCTTCCTTTTCGAACTATTGACTTTGGGTCAATGTCAAGAATGCCAGCTTCGGATCCTAAAACAACAAGTCCATCTTCGGTTACCCAATATCTACCTGGGCGCAACCCGTTGCGATCAAGAACTGCTCCAATAACTGTGCCATCGGTAAAAGTGACACAAGCTGGGCCATCCCAGGGTTCCATTAGTGAAGCGTGGAACTCATAAAAGGCTCGCTTAGCTGGATCAATTGTTGAATCATTTTCCCAAGCCTCTGGAATCATCATCAGAATTGAGTGCGGTAGAGATCTGCCGGCTAAGTGCAGTAGTTCTAACACTTCATCAAATGAGGCTGAATCAGATACGTTAAGAGTTCCAATTGGCAGAGCTCTCTTGATATCTCCACCTAGCATTGGGCTGTCAAGCATGCTTTCGCGCGCTCTCATCCAGTTGCGGTTACCTGCAACGGTATTTATCTCCCCGTTATGAGCTATAAATCGATAAGGATGGGCTAACGACCATGAAGGAAATGTATTTGTACTGAAACGGGCGTGCACTAAGGCGATAGCAGAAATTACTCGTTGATCTCTTAGGTCAGGAAAAAACTTTGCAACCTGAGATGAAGTTAGCATTCCTTTGTAAACAATTGTGCGTGCTGAAAGAGATGGCATGTAAACATCTAATGCCTTACCCAAGCGCTTACGCAGGAAGAATGTGAGTCGGTCTATTTCAATTCCTGACAAACTCTTTTCTTTGGGTGCTACGAACATTTGAATAATTCTTGGCATGACTGCTAAGGCACCTGATCCAATAACTTTAGAGTCAACTGGCACTAAGCGCCATCCGATGATTTCCAATTTTTCTTCATCAGCAATTTTGGCTGCGGTTTCTTTAACTAATTTCTCAGCCTCATCATTATCGGCAATAAATACCATTCCTGTGGCATAACGATCTTCATCAGGCAAAGAAAATTCCACTACTGCCTGATAGAAATCATGAGGGATTTGAATTAATATCCCAGCACCGTCGCCGCTATCGGGATCTGCCCCTGCAGCGCCTCTATGCTCTAAATTTTCTAAACCGGTAATTCCAAGTTCCACAATGGAATGAGACTTAACGCCTGACATTTGAGTAACCATGGCAACTCCGCAGGCATCTTTCTCAGAACTCGAAAGATAAAGGCCTTGATCTGCCGGAAAAGCAGATGGAGGTGAACAATCAACGAAGGACATTACGGCTCCCATTTTGGATTTGCATTTTGCCGGGACGCCGTTGGCCCGATGGAGGAACTCTAGCAGGGGTAATCAGTTAGGCAATAAATGTGCCGGCTAGAAGGCCCAATGCATGGGTTGCAAACCCAGCTGCCGCCCCAAATAACAATTGCCTAAGGCCTGTTTTTATTGGTGAATCGGACGTTATCTGACCAACAGCAGCCCCAGATGCAAACAGTGCAAATCCTGTTATCAACGCAGAAGGGAAAACTGTTTCTGCCCCAAATATATAAGGACTTAGTGGAATAAAGGCTCCAAGTGCGAAAGCCAAGAAAGACGCGATGGCGGCCGTCAGCGGATTGACATGAGCGTCCACAAAATCAGAGGAAGCATTTGGATTAGTTGTCTTTTCTTGTTGACTTTGAATCAAGCTTCTTTGTGATGCAACTGACACATATTCACCGGCTGCCATGCTGAATGCTCCAGCTCCCAAACCAGCCAAGCCAGCAACTAACACTGTTGCCGAAAAACCAGAATTACTCACTGAAATACTTGCTGAAACACCAGCAATTAGAGCCATGTTAGAAACTAATCCGTCCATGATTCCAAAAACGGCAGGTCTTAACCAACCTCCAGATGTGTCTTGTGAACGTTCGCTATCAGGTTTCATCTTCAACTTTCAGCTTATCTGAACGATACAGGGACTGCACTCCTGGCAAGGACTTAACCCTAAGTCTTTGAAGCCAAAAAATGCCTAACACCAGAACAACCAACGAGGTGAAGGAATTTAACCTAAATCCAGCCGCCGCATTAACTGGGTCTATTCGCAACTGCTCTATAAAGAATCTACCCAATGAGTAGAGTGCAATATACAAAGCGAATACCTGACCATTTATGAGTCGATAACGAGATTGGGCCCAGAACAAGGTCGCAGCCACGATTACACACCAAACTGATTCATATAAAAAAGTTGGGTGAAAAGTTGCATATTCCAAGTAACCATCAGGTCGATATTTCATATCTATCTCAAGACCCCACGGCAGTTGAGTGGGTGATCCAAAAAGTTCTTGATTGAAGTAATTTCCAAACCTACCAATTGCCTGAGCTAAAACGATGCTAGGCGCCAAAGCATCGGCTACTGGCCAAAAATTAATTCCAGCGCGCCTGCAGCCAATTGCTATTCCAACTGCCCCAAAAGCTATGGCCCCCCAGATACCAAGCCCACCCTGCCAAATCTTTAGGGCGTCAATGGGGTCGCGCCCTGTGCCAAAATAAAGCTGTGGATCAGTAACAACGTGATAGAAACGTCCACCAATTATCCCGAATGGAACTCCCCAGATTGCTAGATCAGCAATTTCATTTGGTTGACCGCCAAGTTTCTGCCAGCGTTTATCACCAATCAAAATTGCAACAAGAATACCTATTAATATTGCAAGCGCATAAGCTCTCAACGGAACTGGACCTAAGTACCACGTTCCTGTTTCTGGGCTTGGTATGAATTTACCAAGTTGCATTCTTAATTACCTTTAAGGACTGCAGCCACAAAAGCATCAAGGCTTTGATAAGCACTATCTGGCAGTGGGATGCCGTTCAACCACACTGTTGGCGTTCCCTCTACCCCATTCGCAAATGCGTATTCATTAGAATTTGCAACCCACTCGTAATATTTTCCATCTTGTAAACATTTACTAAATGGGGTTGCGCCATCTGTTGGAATGCCTGCAGCCATACCCAAAGCTAGCAAGATTGTGTCTGAGTAGCCATCACCTTCGTTTTGAGGCTGGTTCGCAAAGAGGGCTTTGTGATAGTTAACGGCTTGTCCAGCATCTGCTGCACAACCCAGCGCATTTGCTGAACGCAAAGATGAACTATTTGAGCCTGGCAAGTTTTTATCTAAGAAATTCATGGGATGAAAAAAGACATTGATTTGGTTACCATCAATTATTTCTTGGATGGCAGAACCAAAACTTGCCTCAAAAGACCCGCATGCTGGGCACTGAAAATCTTCAAATATTTGAAGTGTATTGGCGCCTGCTGGACCTGACGCCACCTTCAATCCAAAACTTACCGGATCAACTCCCTTAGGAAGGACAGCATCTGGATTTGGATTTGCAACCGGACCTTCTGTAACCGAATTCTTGTTCAAAAAGGCAAAAGTCAAAATTCCAATAACAATCGAGGCCACCACTGCAATGCCCACATAGGAGATTAACTTAGCTTTCTTGTCTGCGGCACTGGTTGTGTTTTTTGACTTAGATCTTTGGGCTGCGCTCATCTCGACTTCTCCTAGGGTTTATGGGCAAAGACTATTAGATTCGTTTAACACCTTGGGCTAGATCCCGGGTTAAGTGAGCTACTGCCTCCAAACCCTGCTCAAATACTGGGTTAGACAGAATTAGATGAATGAATGCAGAACCCACAATTACGCCGTCTGCATATTTGGCTATTTCGCGTGCCTGAGTTTGAGTGGAAACCCCAAGTCCAACACATACCGGCAAGTCAGTAGCTTGGCGAGTTCTTGCAACTAAATCAGCGGCTGTTTGTGAGACTGCACTCTTAACTCCTGTAACTCCCATCAAGCTTGCCGCGTATACAAATCCAGTTGTTGCCGCAGTGACTGATTTAATGCGCACGTCACTACTACTGGGAGCCACAAGAAAAACTCTATCGATAGCATGCCTGTTAGTACTTTGAATCCAACTAGTTGCTTCTTCTGGTGTTAAATCCGGAGTGATAACACCTATTCCTCCATGTTTTGCCAATTCAGAAGCAAATTTCTCAACGCCGAACTTAGCAATGAGATTCCAATAAGACATCACTAAGGTAGCGGCACCAGTTTGGCTAGTAGCCTCAACAACTTTCAGGACATCTGCAGATTTGGTTCCATTTTGCAAAGCAATCTCAACTGCTGCTTGAATGGTGGGTCCATCCATTAATGGGTCCGAGTATGGAAAACCAATCTCAACGATATCTGCTCCATTAGCAACTAAGACCTTTATTAACTCAATTGACTTCAGCACAGTGGGAAAACCCGCAGGGACGTAAGCAATTAATGCAGCTCTATTTTCAGACTTAGTTTTCTTAAAGACGCCAAGCAATTTGGAATTCATTAATTCGAATCACCAGTTGGTAGGTTAAACCACTTTGCAGCCGTAACAACATCCTTGTCGCCTCGACCAGAACAGTTTATTAGAATTGATGCAGTTGGACCAAGTTTCTTTCCAAGTTCTAATGCACCAGCGAGTCCGTGTGCCGTTTCAATTGCTGCCAAAATTCCCTCAGTGCGAGCCAGTAATGCCATCGCATCCATCGCTTGTGTATCAGTAATTGGCAAGTAGGTTGCTCTGTTTGAGTCCTTCAACCAAGCGTGCTCTGGCCCAACTCCTGGATAATCTAATCCTGCAGAAATAGAATGAGACTCGATAGTTTGACCGTCTTCATCTTGTAGAAGGTAAGAGCGGGTGCCGTGCAAAATTCCTGGCGTTCCTCCGGTCAAAGTAGCTGCATGCCTTCCGGTTTCAATCCCATCGCCCCCAGCTTCAAATCCATATAGTAAAACATCGTCATCCATAAAAGCTGTGAATAAGCCAATTGCATTACTGCCACCTCCAACGCAAGCTGCAACAGCAGTTGGTAGAAAACCAAAGTCACGCAACATTTGCTCACGAGCTTCATCACCAATTATGCGATGGAAATCTCTCACCATGGTGGGAAATGGATGTGGGCCAGCCACAGTTCCCAAAAGATAGTGAGTGCTCTCTACGTTGGTTACCCAATCTCGCATAGCTTCATTAATTGCATCTTTGAGCGTTTTTGAACCAGTTGTAACTGGGACCACTTCAGCACCAAGCAACTGCATACGAGCGACATTCAAAGCTTGACGCTTTGTGTCTTCTTCTCCCATGTAAATGATGCACTCCAAGTCCATCAGAGCTGCAGCTGTGGCCGTAGCAACCCCATGCTGACCCGCACCTGTTTCGGCAATCACTCGTTTCTTGCCCATACGTTTGGTAAGAAGTGCCTGTCCCAAGACATTATTGATTTTGTGAGAACCAGTGTGGTTTAAATCTTCTCGCTTTAAAAGAATTTGCGCTCCACCCGCATGCTCACTAAATCGTTTTGCCTCCGTGATTGGAGTCGGCCTACCGTTGTAATCTCGTTGTAAGTCGGCCAGTTCAGTTTGAAATACAGGATCCTTACTCGCGTCTAAGTAAGCGTTCTCAAGTTGATCTAAAGCCGCAACTAATGCTTCTGGGACAAAGCGGCCACCATATTCACCAAAATGACCCGTTGTCGGATCAACTGAAGTAGACATATGGAAAGACTAAACCCGAGGTTGCTTTAACGCAGGATGTGCTCCAGCAGCCACCAAATCATGCACTGCACTGCGAGGATCCTTGTCTGTTACCAATGTTTCGCCAACTAAAACTGCGTTAGCGCCCAGGTTTGCATATGCCACTAAATCATGTGGGCCGCGAACACCACTCTCGGCAATTTTGATGCAATTAGAAGG
>Ga0315900_10000686_pt1 | contig 56803 bp, 46 predicted proteins | sample LakEriMetagenome_FD_203521 | JGI IMG/M metagenome (GOLD analysis project Ga0315900, IMG submission 203521) | Freshwater fungal communities from buoy surface, Lake Erie, Ohio, United States - Buoy 12 MA114 | ecosystem: Environmental > Aquatic > Freshwater > Lake > Lake biofilm | place: USA: Lake... | reverse complement strand
GGCTGCGGAAATCGTCCACACCAGTAAAATAAGGGCAGGAATAGCCTTCCTTTTCAGCATAGGGCGCGCAAGTTCGTAAAATCAGCCGTATGGCGGAAATTTACCTGTATTATATTTCGATGAAATGGGTCAGCTGAAAAAAAAGGGCCGCTAAACGGCCCTTTTTTCTGTTTTATTATCCTTTATTCAATTACAATTTTTTCCCTCTGAATTTCATCCTCAGAGCGAATTTCCAGCAGGTAGATGCCAGGATTCAGGGCATCAACTGAAATGGGCTGATTCCCGGAAATGGTTGATTCCTGAATCAGGCGGCCATTCAGGCTCAGAATCTTCAAGGAGACCGGGCGGCCTTTGGCGAAAATTCCGCTTACATGAATAAGATCTTTTGCAGGATTCGGGAAAATCCGGATCCTGTTATTTTGAGTTAGCCCTTCTGCAGAAGTATTTGGCGAAATGCCAATGTTGTCCAGATCAACCCAGGCGCCGGTATTGTCGTTCCGGTCAATTCTGGCATCAAAACGGAAGGCAATCGCTGATCCGGAATATGCCGATAAGTCCACCGTTGCAGTCTGGAAATTATTATAGCCGAATGGCTGCGCAGCATTCGTCCTGAAAGCGGGTGTCCATGTGCTGCCGCAATCGGTGCTTACGCTTACTGTTACAGAATCATTTATTCCGAAAGTGAAATCACCTGCCAGATCGTTTTTAAGTCTCAGGTCAAAGGTAAGAACGGTGTTCTGTGGAAGCACAGCAGTTGTAGGTGCAATGGCAAAGCTGCTCTTATTCCCGCTGTAAACATTGGTTGATAATGACCGGGTTGAATTTGTTCCGCGTACCCTTACTTTAAAGTCGCTGCCCTGGGTTTGTTCCACCAGCCAGCCGGCCGGAACACCGCTTGGTAAATCATTAAAGTTAATGACAGAAGGTACCGTAAGCGGACTTGCCGAACCTACATAGGTAAAGCGGATGGAGGCCGTGTCATTGGCAGCAGAAAAACCATCCTCATTTGCCAGCAAAGCTCTGACAAACAGTCTGACATTGGAATTCGGTGTTACCGCAACTGAATTGAAGGTAATTTGGGCAGAATCTCCGGGCTGCAGTGCCGGATCGAAGGTGAAATCCTGTACCTGCGCATTCAGATTATTTACCCTTACGGATGCCGAGGTAGAGCTGATGAGCGAATCTCCCTCATTTTTCAGCCAGGCTTTTACCGTAAATGAAGTCTGGTCGCAATTCGGATTATTCTGATTATCGATGCTCACCTTACTTGTTCCCAGGTCATAGGAATTGCCCTGGTTCAGCGTCAGATCATCCAGATGAAAATTATAGGTATTCTGTGGACCTGTTCCTTTGTTCTCTGCATATACAGCTATCTGGAAGGGCCCGGAAACCGCAGGAATCGGAATCGAATATCCTTTTTTGATGTTGCTTATCACCCCATTTGTAACCGCATTGTTATCAAACAGGTAGATGGTATTCCATGTGGTACCGCAATCCTGAGAAATCATGAATCGGATTTCGTCGTTGTCAATTCCTCCGACAAGGGGAGTGATGCTGTCAAATGCGGTGATAGCAGCGCGGAATTTAAGCCTCAGGTTTGATGTTGGCTGAAGGGCCGGGCTTACAAGCCAGTCGAAAATGGTATCAGAACCGAAAGCAGAGAATTGAAGTGCTGTTGTGCCGGAAGCAAACTGGAAACCCTGAGAAAAACGGCCGTCGTTGGTCTTGGGTTTGTCTTTGCCACGGTATGTCTTCCAACCTTTGGATAAAAATTCATTGTAACTTTTTATGGGAGGGGAAGGCGTTGGCGTGGGAGCGAAAAGTGTCGTTTTTATGGAGGAAGTGTCGTTTACTGAATAAATACCGGTATCGCCGCTGAGAGCCGACCATATTTTTACATTGAGTTCACCTGGCTGACTGAGGTTCAGTGTCTGGCTCAGCGTGACTTCCCTTAACTGATTTTTCGCAAGGGGAGGGTTCAGCTCAAGGTTGCCCTCCTGAATGGGGCCGTTGTTGACTCTCATTTTGTAAGGAAGGGAGGTCTGTGCGCTGTCTCCGTAGTTAATAACCCGAACAGTAACAGGTTCAGCAGTACTGCCCTGACAGCCGAATCCGATGGCTGGTGAAAGACTGGCCTTGTCCAGTCCGATATCATTTGCGGTCTGCGGCGGATTGTAGAAAATATATTCCAGACCATTATCCGGAATAAAGCCGGCTGTCAGATCAGATTGTTTGGTTCTGTCGGTAGATTTGGAGGATGTCAGCCAGGTTTCACCCGACACCTGCTGGGCTTTTCTCATGTGTACCACATTGAAGATATTTCCTCTGATGCCTACTGAAACCAGATTTGGATTGGTGGTTTTTATAAAACTGCCATAAGAAAATACAATGTTGTTGCTGCCTTCTTTCAGTCTGATCTGAAAATTGAAATCATCCCCGGTGGCCAGGTAAATGCGGAATTTTTTCCACTGAATTACACATTCCCGGTTGGGTTCTGTTCCGATGGTTTTGAAACTCAGTTCGGAGCCGGTTTGTCCCTGAAGATCACCATGAAGCGCTCCGATCAGATTCAGGAAAGCCACGCTGTCTGCCGATAAAGGAATACTGCCGCTGAAAACGGAGGAAACTGAATTGGGTATCCGGAAATTATCGTTGCCAAGCTTGATGTAACCATTGGTTGCTACAGCAAAGCGGGTAAAAACTTGTCCTCCGAAAGCAAAGGGAAAACCAATCGGAAATCCAGGACCGTTTACAATGCTGACAGTTCCGGTAGTAGAACCGTTAAACACCTGTTCATCAATGTCGATATCGCCCAATATAGTTCCTTCACTGATGGGAGAGTAGGTGCCTGTTTGTTGCTGGAAGATATAATTATCTACTGAGTACTGCGCAAGAAGGCTGTTTTCAAATGAAATGCTGGTCAGCGCAATCAGGATGAAGGACCTAAGCAAAACATGAATTCTGGACTGTATCATAATATGGTGTTTTCGATTGGTATGCAAAGAAAGGCAAGTCTCCATATTATCCAATAAGCTCCTTCAGTCTTAAACCGAAATCTTCAGGCCCCATGTCGATTTCAATTATTTTCGGCTTGCTGCTGTGGCCGGTTTTCAGGAAAACGCTGCCGGGAGGCAATTTGAGTGCTCTGGCAAGAAACCGGCAGATTTCGGCATTTGCTTTGCCGTGTTCCGGCGGAGCCGTAATTCGGAGCTTCAATATTCCATCCGGACCTTCAGAAATTTCATTCTTAGGCGCATTCGGCCTTACTGAAATTTTTATACGCATCCTGTGGCCTAAAAGCTGGCGGTCACAGATGCCGATATCCCGGAACTTGCCGGAATAACCCTGCAGACGCCACCCACACAGAATACGCCTGCTCTTTGTCTGCCCCCTGAAAGCGAAATCCGTACGGTTCCTTTTGTATATCCGATGGTTCCTCCCGGATAATGAAAGCGCTGTGCCTTATCGGAGTTGCCATAATTGTACTCATCGTAGAACGCTATGAAATAATGAGAACCAATCTGGTATTCCATCAGAATCATCGCCCATGAGTTCAGGTGCTGCCTGGTATAAAGGTGCTGTGCTTCCCAGCGGAGGGTGTGCTTTGGCTTGAATTTCCAGGAAAAATCCACCACGCCGATGTGGGAAAAAATATCTGATTTCGTGTCGATGCCCTGAACTGCCTGTTTACTGGCTTCAATAAAAATATAGGAGCAGATCAGTTTCATTGTAGCATTCAGCTTTTTGCTCACTTCCAGGCTTAGGTTCTGATACAGGGTTTTATTGCCCGGCCGAAGAAAAGGAGACCGGAAACGCAGCGCCTCCACAGCCCCGCTTGAGAGCGAATCCCGGTGAATGTCGTTGATTCGGGAATAATTGAGTGTAAAGTTGGTGCCGCTGCTGCCTCCTAGAATGCTGCCTTCCGGAGCATTGTAAAAGATATCTCCCTGAATACCCATTTCGCCCTGAGGCTGAGTAGCGTAGGGATAAAGTGTAGCAAGCCGGTACGTGTGCTGGGGCGTGAGTGGCGGCAGGTAGTTTATAAGCAGGTCATTGAGGTTGGCATTCCGGTTGCTTCGGAAATCAAAGTTGTCTATGCGCTTAAGGCCGAGCGATGCCCCGAAACCTTTGGTGGTATAAACACCATTCAGCAGCAATGCCTGGCCATAGCGGTAGCTGTTGTTGTTGGTTTGACCAGGATCCTGACTTTTCCAGGCATATTCTCCTTCCAAGCTGAAAGAATTATGGTTGAGTTTTACCCTTCCGGAGAAGGCAGAAACATTCTCAGGCAATTTAAGCGTCGGGTCTTCGTCATTCTGATACTTGCTTACTGCACCCAGACCAATGCTGAGCCGGTACGGACTGAATTCATATTTGGTAATGAGTTCGTTGAGCGAAAACTCAGCATCAATTCCGCGGACTATACCGGGTCCTTTTTCAAAATAATTCCGCTGTTTGCCGGCAAATGCTTTCAGTTGAATGCCTTCCTTAATGTGGTAGCGCAGGCGTACACCATCTATGGAATTGTCAAATCCCAGACCCCATTCCCAATAACTCCGGTAAATCAGGCCATTCCCGAATTGCTCATAAAAATTCCCCAGTGTTACAGATAACTCCTTCCAGCGGTAATTGATAAAGCGGAAGGGAATCCCGGCCCCGTTGAAGCGCCGGTCGAAACCCAGCAATACCGGCTGGTAATTCTCGAATCGCAGTCCGCCTGACAGATTGCCCCTGTCGTACAGAATATTAAGGTAGGAGTTGTTGCCGATTATTTCCCGGTATCGGGTTCCGATTTTCCGGTCGTATATGTAATACTGTGCATCAGACTGAAAATCGCCATGGATATAGCTTGCTTCCTGGCCACCCTGTTCGCCATCCTGCGCCATGAGCAGAGAACCGGATACCAGCAGCAGGTATACGGTCAGTAGTTTGCTGAGTGTGGTCCTCACTGCGGCTTTTTACTGCTGAACTTTTTCAGAATTTCGTATAGTTCATCTTCATCCCCGGGAGCGAAAGAATTGTGCTGCCAGAGAATTTCTCCTTCCGGATTCAGAACAAAGGTATGAGGGGGATTTGTTACATTCAGTGCTCTTCTGAAATCAGAATTAGCATCAAGAAGGATATCATATTCCCAGCCTTTTCCATTCACCATCGGGCCAACTTTCGAAGTATTGCGGCTGTCATCAATGGAAACGGCCACGATTTTTACCCCAAGTTCTTTTTTCCAGGAAGGATAATGATCCTTGATGGTATTAAGCTCCAGAACGCAGGGCTTGCACCAGGTGGCCCAGAAATTGATGACTGTTAAGCCATCTTTATTGAGTACGTCTGTTGAGTTAACCGTTGCGCCGCTCAGGGTTTTCATGCTGACTGAAGGAAGCTTCCGGTTTCCTCCTCCTTCTTGTGCAAAGCTTGTTCCAGCGAAAAAGAATAAAAAAAGCAGATTGCTTGCGAAATGTTTTATGCCGGCCATTTGGTAAATAAAAAGCCCGGAGAATTTCTTCTCCGGGCGTAATTGAATTTGATTTTAGCGGATAACCAGTTTTTGTACTGCAGGTGCATAACCCGGAGCTTCCAGGGAAAGCTGGTAAATGCCCGAACTGAACATTTTTACATCGATGATTTCTTCACTTTTTCCTTTGGCAACATCCATGCGGAACATTTCTTTTCCGCTAAGGTCGCAAATGCGAATGGTTTTGGCACTGGCCGGAACAGGTACCATAAGCTGTGTGCTGGCTGGATTGGGATAAGCACTTAAAGCAACCTCAATTTTGCCGGAAACAGAGCTGGCTGCATTGGTTGTGAGGGCAGCTGTGTTGGAATTCTTGGAACAGCCTTCCTGATTGCTCACCACGCAGCGGTATGTTGTTCCGTTGTCAGCTGCACTTACATTGCTGATAACAAGGGTGTTGGTGGTAGCTCCGCTGAATTGGCCTCCGTCTGTGATGTTCTCGAAGGTTGTACCAGTATTTTTCTGCCACTGCCATAGAGCTCCGGCAGTGCTGCTGGCGCAGGTGAAGGTAGCTGAAGCGCCATAAACTGCAGTCTGGTTCAAAGGCTGGGTGGTGATGGCAGGAGAAGGTGCTGCAACAACGGTAATGATATTGGAAACTGCAGTTCCGTTTGCCTCACGGGCCTGCACCAGGTATTTCCCTGCTGCTGTAACCGTAATGGTCTGAGTCGTGGCCCCTGTATTCCAGATGTAGGAAGCAGCCGGTGTGGCAGTAAGAGTGATGTTTGAACCCTGACAAACGGTTGAAGGTCCGCTGATGGCAGAAGTCAGGGAAGAATTGGCATCAAACCAGCCATTGATTCTTCCGAAAAGTGTGTTGCGGAGGTTGGTACCTGCAGCATTGGTAGAAAATGCTTCCATGCGGAAACCAAGGTAAACGGTTTTCCAGTTGTCCCCGTAGTTGTAAATACCGGCGAAGTCAGAATCAGAATAATCCAGAAAACCTTTTGCATTCGTGGCAGAACCAGCTACTGCAAGGCGATCAGGATAGCTTCCTGTTCCGGACAGTGTAAGGTTGGTCGGGAAGAAAGGTGCCATAAGGTTATCTTCGGTATTTCCGGAAACCGTTACAGTTGTTCCATCTCCGTCAGCCAGATATTCGGCACCAAGGTAATCAGCGTAGAAGGCCTCAGAAGCTGCATCAGAAACCTGGCCCAGATCGTATCCGATATCCTGGCCGATTACAAGCATGCGGCCGCCGGAGTTGAGGTATTTCATAAATGTCTCCGAACGGTAGGCGCCGAGTGTTCCTGCATAGGCTCCTCCGGTAGTGTAGAACAGTTTGCTTACATTCTGAGCAGTAAGACCTGTCGAATCCAGATCAGCAGATTCTACAGCATTGAGAAAGCAGGCAGGCTCCTGAAGCTGAGTGAAAACCTGATTGAAACGTGCTGTGGCAGTTCCAGCAAGGTCGAGAAGAAGGATGTTGGATGGGGTAACTGCAGTGAATTCAAGTGCGCTCTTCACCGTTGGATAAAGTGTTTCGGAGTTCGCCTCAACCTTGAAATTCATTTTTTTGTTGAGCATGCCATCGTTTGGCCCTGTTATTTTGAACTGCACATCCTTGTCGGTATTTGCGGCAAGAGCAACTGAAGATGAATCACTGTACTCAATACCGTCAACCACAATCTTGGCAGACCAGCCGGCCGGCAGAGAAGAAGCAATTCCTTTTACTTTTATGGTCTGGTCGATATCTGACTTGGATGAAAGTTTCAGGCCGAACGAAACTTCATTGCCAGCCTTGATACGCACGGATTTCTGACCTGCAGGCTTAGTTACACTAAGCCATGGACGGGGCTCATCATAGCCTGCACCAAGCACTTCTTTGGTGGCGTTGTTCTGAACAAATGCCACAGCAGCTGCCTGGCCGAGGTTGTAATAAACCGGACTTCCATTCTGGCGCTTGAGGGACATTTTGAATGAGAAACTTAGGCTGTCGCCTGCTGCCATGGCAGGAAGCGTGGTTCCGCTGGAAGAGGGGAACATTTTTTTCATCACGCTTTCAAATTTCTTCTCACCGTTTGTACCGGGAGCAGTTGCAAACTCAATTTCTCTTTCAATAGCCACCACGTGCAGCACTCTGCCTGCAGGAAGAGCATTCACAGCCTTTACTTTGGCAGTAACAAGCATAGAATCGGATGTGGCTGAAGGATTGGAGATGATGTTGTAGGCAACGGTGGTGATAACGCCGGGACTTACATTGTGCCGATTATTAATGGCTGTCTGGGTAACTCCTGACGGGCTGCCATTGTAGACGTTTCCGTCCATTACAGAGTTCGGAACTCCGGATACGTTGTAATAAGTTACCCTTCCCTGAACATCAGTCGGGTTGGCTGCGTTCATCGGATCCACACCAGGCCATGAAGTCTGGTATTTGATGGCCACAATCTTATCAAGATTCTGGTCAAGAACGGCGTTAAGTGCAGGATTCTGAGAGGCACAGGGGCCGCATGATGCCTGAGTAAAATGCTCAAGGAGAACGAGACGCTGCTGGGCACTGGAAACGGTAGCAATTGCCAGCACCATCAGAGCAGATAGAAAATTTTTCTTCATTTTGATGTGAACTTTGATGATTAGGAAGCCCAAAAGTACATCGGTCCGGGTTCTATTACCAAATATTCATAGCCGTTTTTTTTAATCCCCCGAATATTCTCCTGCCCGAACTCTGAAGTTCTGGTAGATAAAGAGAGTAATGTTATTGCAGTATCAGGGAAATAAGGTCCGGATAATCTGTTCTGCACCCTTCCGGTCATCAAAATTCTTAAGTAATTCTGCTCTCCGGCTGAATAAATCCGGTGAGTAAAGGGCATTTTGATATTCCTTAATAAGAGCATTCAGTTCAGAGGGCCTCTTGAAAATCAGGCAGAGGTCTTCAAGGCCGGTACCTTCCAGCATCATTGGATTGCTCAGGACAAAACGACCGCTGAACAGCGAGCGGAGCAGTTTCAGTTTAACTCCGGTGGACTGGAAAGCAGGCAGAATATGCAACTGGGCTTCTTTTATAAGATTTTCCATTTCCCCTGCGGATGGATTTTCAATCAGTCTGAACCCTGATTTGCCATTTATGGAATTCTTCAGTGTCTGGCCCGGCTTTTTTCCGGCGATAATCATGGGAAAGTCTTCATCTGTCTCAAGATGCTGAATAAGCCAGTTTACGGCCTCCTCATTTTCCGGAACAGAAAGGTTGCCGTGATACAGCATGAATTTTCCGGTTCCTGCGCCGGCACTTTCACCCGAAACTCCGTGAAAAGGAAAGAGAAGGGAGGTCTGAGGATAGCGGCTTTCCAGGTATTCGGTCTCCGTTTTGCTGATGGCGAAAATGTGGTCGGCATGTACCAGCACAGACTCATAACGCTGGAGTCGCTTGGATTCCACCGCATAATAAATGGTTTTCAGGGTTTCAGTGGAATGATCAAAAAGTCCGCGGTAGTATTGCCACTCCACATTGTGCATGCGCACTGCCTTCAGTTTTGATTTGAGGATGGGATGATCCAGATAGGCGCAGGTATGCAGTCCCTCGAATAATACAGGATGTCCGTCGGAAGCCAGTCGCTCCAGTAACTCCGGGTTTATCCTGGATCCTACAATGTAGGGTACCCGGCTCACGATTCCGGTGTAGATTTTCTTGCGGGGATAATAATGAATCTCGCTGCAGTATTTTTCCAGTTCGGCTGCTGCTCTTCGCCCATACTGAAAACTGTGCAATTTTATGCGCACACCGGCCTCGTGCAGAGCGCGGATTTTATAAAAAACATCCATTACACCACCATAATCTGGCGGGTAGGGTACATCGAAGGAGACAATGTGAAGGATTTTTGCTTCCATTACCGGGAGGCCGGAGCCTTTTCGGAGCAAATATCCAAAAAAGAGTTCAGGCAGTTTTAATTGAATTGCATATTGCAGGCTGTTTATTTTCTTATGCGCCTGTTTGTTACTGTTTTCGGTTTATTGTTTTTCGCACAGCACTGCCTGAAGGCACAGTCTGGCTTTCAGCCTGCGGATCCGGACCTTTACCACTGGATCGACCGGGCCGATATTCTTACATTCGGTATGAATGGGAAATTTCACTCTGCTGTTAGGGCTATTCCACGGAACGAAATTGTTCAGTTGATGGATAGTCTTGGCAAAAGCAGCCGCCTTTCCCGTATTGACAGGTTTCATATCCGCTTTTTCAGGGAGGTGAATTCGGAGTTTGCTGATCCGGATTCATCCGGTCTCCGGAAGCCTGTTGTTGGCTTTTTTTTCAGGAGGAAGGCAGATATAATTTCACACCGTGATTCTGTTTTTGATGTTCATGCCAACATTGCCGGTCATGGTGCTATGGGCAGGGTGTCTGATAATTCAGAAAGATTTCTGATCAATACCCGCGGAGTTGAGGTAAGAGGTACTGTTGCGGGGAAAGTTGGGTTTTATACTTTCATGACAGACAATCAGGTTATTCTGCCCGATTATGTTGCCGGATGGACAAATAAATTCGGTTCTCTCCCTCATGAAGGATTCTGGAAGAAGACCGGAAAGAACGGGTTTGATTTTTTTTCAGCCCGGGGCTACATATGCTTCAACGCAACAAAGTATGTGGGATTTCAGGCGGGCCACGACCGTCTTCAGGTAGGTAACGGATACCGTTCTGTGGTGTTGTCTGATTTTACCAATCCTTATACCTTTTTGAGAATCAATACTTCTGTCTGGAAATTACAGTACACAAACATATTTGCCAGCCTTAAATCAGATGTCAATGCACTTTCCACTGGAATCCCCGGTAATAAGCGGATTCCTGGAAAGCTGTTTGTTTTTCACCGGCTGGGAATGAACATCGGAAAGCGATTTAACCTGGGACTTTTCGAAGCTGTGGTTGCCGGCAGAGATCCCTCCTCAGCACCCGGTGGATACCTTCCGGATCCTTCTTATTTCAATCCAATTATCTTTTACCGGGCCATCGAGCAGAATTCCGGAAGTCCGGATAATGCCGGTCTTGGGTTGGATGCCAGGTATTCAATCTCACCAGCTTTTCGTATTTATTCTCAGTTCTTTCTTGATGAATTCCTTCTGTCAAAATTTACAGCAGGAAATGGGTGGTGGGGAAATAAATATGGCCTGCAGACCGGCTTTCATTACCTCAATGTGCTGGGATTGCCTAATCTGGATGTTCAGGGTGAATTGAATCTTGTAAGACCCTTTACCTATTCCCATCTCGGCAATCACACATCCTATTCCCATTATGCACAGCCATTGGCGCATCCGCTCGGCGCAAACTTCCGGGAGATGCTGGCAATTTTGCGTTATCAGCCACATCCTGCCTTTACCATTTGCTTTAAGGGTATTTGGTTTGAGCGAGGCATTGATTCTTCAGATCGCAGTTATGGTGCCGATGTTCTCAGATCCTACTCATTGCGCGTCAGAGAAAACGGCAACTTCATTGGACAGGGTTTAAAGCAAAATGTTGCCATGTTGGATTTTACCCTAAGCTGGCAAATATGGACCAATTTCTTTATTGATTTCAAGCAGTTCTGGCGCCGCGAAAATCTTACCGGAAGACAGGCAGCTCCCGATTTCTCCATGACGGCACTGGCCGTACGCTGGAACATGGCTCAGCGTTTGCACGAATTCTGATCAGCCGGAAAATTGCTGCAGGAAGCAACAGGCTTCTTATGCAGTAAACTCTATTCTTGATTTTATTCAATTTTTCATTTTACATTGATCCTCTGTTTTATTGAAACTATTTCGATAAAATAGCATTTTAAGCAATCGCTTTTTGTATCAAAAATTAAAATAATGCAAATCGGTTTATTCTGATTCTAAGTGTTATTTTTTGTTCTGCATTTTTCGAAGACTTGGATTCCATCGTGTAAAACGCTTTTTGCAAGCGTCTAGGTTTGTCTCACAAATTGAAAGTGATGGAAATGAAAAAATTTATTACGCTTGGGATATTTCTGATGTCATCTTTTCTGATGAATGCGCAGGAAACACACAGGCCTTTTCAAGCCGAGGCCGAAAATCAAACAGAAGGAAAGGATCTCTGGCGCTGGATCAGGATGCCCGGAACCGAAGAATCTCATCATTACCGTCTGTTGCTTAATAAGTCTCTCATGCAGCAAATCTGGGAGAAAGAGCCCTTCATGCTTCAGCTGTCCGTTCCGGAAAAAAGTGGAAAAATCAGAACCATGGTATTTGAGCGGAATTTTATTACCGACAGCAGTTTTCATGTCCTCACTTCGGATGGCAGGAAACTATCAGGTAAAGAATATTCAGGACTGCATTACCGCATCAGCAACGATCCGGATTGTAAGGTAGGAGGGATCTCGTTCCGGGAGGGAGGCCTGATGGGTTTTATCGGACTTCCTGGTTCCAATATCAGCATCGGTGAAAAAGAGCCGGGTTCCGGAAAATTCTTCCTCTCCTACGATGAGGATCAGAAAAAACCAGACTGGACATGCGAAACTCCGGATGATGGCAAGCTGGATGTGAATCCTCGCCTGCCGGATGCGACCCCCGATAAATCAGTCTCCATGATTTGCAGGCCGGTACGGATTTACCTGGAGGGAGACAGGGATTTATACCTGAAATCCGGTAGCAGCCTGAGTACAGCATCCAATTTTACCACAGGTCTTTTCAATGTAGTTGCCCAGATTTATCGGAATGAAGGCATTACCATCCAGCTTGCCAGTGTTTTCCAGTGGACAAGCACCGACCCTTATGCCAGCATAACCAGCAGCTTCAACATCCTTTCTCAGTTTGCGGCCAATCGGCCTATAAATTCAGTCAATGCTGATCTGATTCATCTTATCTCTACCAGAAGCCCGAATCTGGGAGGTGTTGCCTACATTGGTGTTCTTTGCAGCCCGCTTGCCCGCCACGGATTTTCCAATATTTTCTACCAGTATTCTGCTCTTCCTTCTTATTCCTGGTCGGTTAACTGCATTTCCCATGAACTTGGACATAATTTTGGTTCAAAGCATACGCACTGGTGCGGATGGACTTTACCAAACGGCACTACAGGCCGTATTGATTCCTGCTATGCAGGAGAAGGCTCATGCGGAACAAGTACCCGTTTCCGTGTCGGCACCATTATGAGTTACTGCTACCTGAATTCGGGCGTTGATTTTAATCAGGGTTTCGGTCCGCTTCCGCGTGCTGCCATCCGGAATGGACTTACTGGAGCAACCTGCATCACCACCAGCACCTGCCTGGCCACACCGGCAGTAAACGCCGACAGTCTGAGCAACAGAAATAGTTCTTACATCATCACGGTTTCCATCCCTGCCAGTCATAATGCAAGTTCCTGGACATTGTTTGAAGGGAATGCTTCAATCCGCACAGGAACACTAAGTGGAAATTCTGCCTTTACCACCAATGTTACCATCAGCGGGAAAGCAAACGGAACATATGCATATCGAGTTGTGTTATCCAATTCATCTTCCACAGCCAGCAGTACTACCATCAATGTGTCTGTTGCCGTGCCAACGGTGGTAGTTGTGCCGCCAGGTGGCTCTGTATGTACGGCAACCGGCCTGCAGTCATCTTTCGGAAGCGATGGAAAAATGCGATTTAAATTTGGAATAAGCAGTCCCTGCACTACTTACACAGTCCAGGTTTGCAGGTACAATCTTTCAAATCCTGCTGTAACTCCTCCTGCAGGTGCTGTACCTGTTGCCTGCGGTATCAGAAATGGCATGAATGCTTATGCGCCGGTTAGTTCTGAATGGAACCAGGGTTTTATTGAGAGAATTGCAGATCCGCAGCCTGCGAACCGAACCACACCAGGCATGGGGAGTTTCTGGTACAGCGTGGATGTTACCTGCAACAGCGGAGGAAGCTGTACCACTACCAACCGGACCAGAACATACATTTTTGTTCCCGGCATCTGAGGTTTTTTTAGGTTAGAAAATAAAAAAAAAGAGGCGTTTAATGGCGCCTCTTTTTCTTTGAAAAACCTGTTCGCTGAGTCTTAAAACAGATTTGTGAACAGTAGGATGACCATGGACACCACCAGGGTCAGGAAGTAGAAAAAAATCTCCACATTCAGAGGGCTGAAGGCTACCTTTTTCTGCTGCTTCGTATTATTCATGGGCTTTCTGTGATTTTTAAGTGGTAATTAACTTAACTGAAACAAAGGTGAAGGTCTGAAACTTCAGATTTGGTTTGCGCTTTTATGAAACATTACCTCTGTTTATTTGAATACTAAAATGATAGTATTTAGGTAGTTGAGCGTCTATCCTTACTATTTTATTTTAAGCTTTTGAGTTTAATTCATTGGGCTGATTTTTTATTCCAATCGAAATGATATTGGATAAAATTGTTTGATTATCAACTATTTGTGCTCAGTTTCCTATCTCTCAAAGGGTCATCCCTTGTCCTGAAAATGCCGGAAAATCGCGCTTTTTATTGAAGGATATCGGGCCCGGACCTTAATCTGCAGAATGGCCTGTACTTTGATTTTTATGACCTTTTAGGAATGAAACCTCACGCAAAAGGCAAAAAAAAACCGCTTCAAGCGGTTTAAAAATAAGAGACTGAAAGATTTTAGACCGTCATGATTTCCCGGTCTTTGTCGGAGATCATCTGTTCAATTTTGCTGATGTGGTTGTCTGTGAGAAGCTGAACTTTTTCTTCAGCCTTTTTTACATCATCCTCAGACACACCTTCCTTCAGTAATTTCCTGAGTTCTTCATTGGTTTCTTTACGGATAGAGCGTATACTCACCTTGCCTGCCTCCCCTTCATTCTTTACCTGTTTGACAAGATCCCTCCGTCTTTCTTCTGTCAGCGGAGGAATGATCAGACGAACTACTTCTCCGTCACTCTGAGGGTTGAGCCCGAGGTCGGAGTTGATGATGGCCCTTTCGATGTCACTGATTAGTTTTTTTTCAAACGGCCTTATTACCAGAGTGCGTGCATCGGAAGTATTTACGGTGGCAGCCTGGTTCAATGGAGTCGGTACGCCGTAATAATCAACGCTGATGCCATCAAGCATGGCCGGACTGGCTTTGCCTGCCCGTATTTTGTTAAATTCCATTCCGGTATGCCGGATGGCTTTTTCCATTAATTCTCTGGCTTCGTCCAGAAATAGTTGAATTTCTTCCATAAAACTTATGGTGTGGAATGATTGGTTACGAGTGTTCCTATTTCTTCACCTTTGATGAGGCGAAGCAAATTATCAGGTTTATTCATGTCGAAAACAATGATGGGGAGGTCATTTTCCCTGCAAAGGGTGAAGGCAGTCATGTCCATTACATTCAACCCTTTTTCATAAACCTGGTCAAATGATATATTCTGAAATCGGGTGGCCAGCGGATCCTTTTCCGGGTCTGCCGAATAAATACCATCTACCCTGGTGCCTTTCAGTACAACATCAGCGTCAATCTCTATGGCCCTGAGGCTGGCTGCCGAATCAGTAGTGAAAAATGGCCTACCTATTCCCGCTCCGAAAATCACCAACCGACCCTTCTCCATGTGGCGGATGGCCCTTCTTCGGATAAAAGGCTCACATACTTCGTCTATTTTTAGGGCTGACATGAGCCGGGTGTAAATTCCGGCATTTTCACAGGCACCCTGTATGGCCATGGCATTGATCAGGGTCGCCATCATTCCCATATAATCACCGGTGGCTTTTTCTATCCCTGCACCTTTCGCATCTTCTCCTCTGAAAATATTACCGCCGCCTATGACTACAGCTATCTGGATTCCAAGATCATAAACCTTCTTTATTTCAGTTGCATACAGTTTCAGCATGCCGGGATCAATCCCGTAACCCTTTGATCCCAGCAGGGATTCGCCGCTGAGCTTCAAGAGGATTCGTTTGTACTTCATGGATGTTAAAGCCTACAGGCGCGGCAAATATAGAATTTTGGACAGATTGCTGATAAGCTTGTGACGGTTGATATGCAATTTCTTTTCTGACAACCCGGAATTCACCGGATTTTCCTCTTGCCGGTCGTTTAACATTTATTAGTAATTCTTTCGAAATCACAGAGTAAACTTTTGGTGCAGTATTCTTTCAGAGGGTTGAAAATTTATCGTTTTATGAAGAAGTTATGCATTATAGTTCTGTCCTGCCTGATCTGGCATACAGCCGACGCCAATGGTCCCCGCCGTTTTTGGAAAAAAATGAATCGCAGACCACAAGTATGTTTTGCCGGCCCTTCCCGGTGTATCCCACGCTATGGCGCTCAACGGCGGAGGTTGTTGCCGGCAAGCGCTGTTTGTTTTTCTACTTCCAATGGTATTCTGTACTGGTCCGGTGGCCGGTTTTATGTTCACAGAGATGGATATTTCAATCCTGTACTCCCTGCTGCAGGTTTGTTTTTTTATCAGTTGCCTCCCGGTTGCAGGCGGTTTGCATTCAGGGGCGAGGATTACTTATTTCTAAATGGTTTTTGCTTCCGGGCTGTGCCGGGAGGTTTCCGCTGCCAGGCAGCTCCGCAGGGAGTATTGCCTTCTGATGAAATTAGTTTCAACTCCGGTCAAAGGGGAGAGGTTTTATTTCGGAATCAGGTATGGCAGGAAAGGGATTCGCCTGAAGGAAAATGCTATGAGTTCGCCGGCTTTATTCCTGATTGAATCTTTTCCGGAATTTTGAAAAATATTCAGCGGGAGTTTTGGCATTTTTGCCACATGGATAAAGTTCTGGTTACCGGTATTTCCGGATTTTTAGGCAGCCATATTGCGGCAGAAGGATTGCGCAGAGGGTATCGCATCCGGGGAACAATCCGGGATATGGCTAAAAAGCAGCTTGTTGACGACCTTTTTCGTAATCAGGGATTTACTGATTTGCCCGAACTCGCCGTGGCAGATCTTTTGAGCGAAGCAGGGTGGGGAGAGGCTGTAGCCGGTTGCAATGGCATTATGCATGTGGCTTCACCCTTTATTCTTGGTCTTCCTGCCCACGAAGATGATTTAATCCGGCCTGCAGTACACGGTGTGAAAAATGTGCTCAGGGCAGCGCTTGAACAAAAGGTTTTCAGGGTAATTCAGACATCCTCCATCGCCGCCATAATGTATGGCCATCCCGCCGGCAGAACTAAATTCACGGAGAAAGACTGGACCAGGCTTGACGGTTCCAATGTTTCGCCCTACACCAAAAGCAAAACACTGGCAGAACTTGAATTCTGGGAGATGGGAAAAAGACATCAGGAACTCAAACTGACAAGCATTTGCCCGGGCTTCGTTACCGGTCCGCTTCTCAATTCAGATGCCGGTACTTCCGTTGAAGTTTTTGTCCGGATGATGAAAGGGGAATATCCGGGCGTGCCAAGGCTGGGTTTTGCCGTGGTGGATGTGCGTGATGTGGCAGTTCTGCATTGGGATGCCTATGAAAATGAGCAGGCAGTTTCCGGTCGGTATCCGGCAACTTCAGAAAGCGTCTGGTTTCGTGACCTCGCTTCCATGATTCTCGAGGCAAAGCCTGAATTATCATCCAGAGTGAAGGTAAGGCAGCTGCCTGACTGGTTTATGCGAATTTTTGCCTTGTTTGATAAACCGGTTCGGATGATTCTTCCCGAGCTGGGTTTTTGTGCTGAAATTTCCCGCGAAGCGGCTGAAAGGGACTTGAATTTCCGGCCAATGCCAGTCCGGGATTCCGTTAGGGATACGGTAGAATCGATTCTGGAAAAGGGCATCCTGACCAAAACATAATTGGTGCCGGGGCCGTTTTGCAGAAGTAAAAAATTATTTGTCAGCGCATAAGTTTTACCTTCGCCCTTTCGTTGCCCGATTTTGACTTTTTTATGGAAACTTTTTTAGGTATTGATGTTGGAGGAAATCATGTAAAAACCGCCTTGGTGGGCAGGGACGGAACCATTCATGATTTTCAGAGTTATCCAACTGCCCAGCTCAGGGAATCCGGCGATTTCATCGGCAGTTTAGCTGATGTTATTGCCTTCAAACTCCTCAGTCACAAGGAAGTTATTCGTACCGGCATTGGCTTGCCCGGCATGATTACCAGAGACCGGAAAGTCCCGATTGACATTCCTTCCATACCGGAACTGAATATGCAGCCTCTCCACGAGACCCTTACCCGCCGTTTTCCGGGTAAAGAGTTTTTTCTTGAGAACGATGCCAATGCTGCCGCCCTTGGGGAGCTTTTGTTTTCACAAACAGCACTGCCTTCTACTTTTGCTTTTATCACACTTGGTACCGGAATTGGTTCTGCCTTTGTCCTTGATGGTAAAATATTTACCGGAGGAGATGGAAATGGGCTCGAGCTGGGTCATATACCCTCCCGGGAAGGCCGTCACCTCGAGGCCAACATTGGCAAGCAGGGAATTCTCAATCTGGCCACTCTGCGCCTTTCTGAATTCAGCGGAGAAACCAGCATCAGCCGTAACCAGCCTCTTTCGGCCACTAAAATGGTAATTGCTGCATCAGAAGGTGATGTTTTTTCCAGGCAGGTCTTTTATGAAGTCGGAGAGATTCTGGGTGATGGCCTCGTGGCACTTATCCGAATTCTCGATGTTAAAACCATCATCATCGGGGGCGGGCTTTCAGCCAGTTTTGAATTCCTGAAACCCGGCGCTCTGCGGATTCTCAATCTGAAGCTGCCGGCTTACTACACAGACCGTCTGGATTTTCGTCTGGCATCACTCGGAAACGACGCCGGAGTCTTGGGTGCCGCCTCGATTTGTCGCCAGGAAATATCTGAATTATCGGTGTAATTCAAATGTAAGGTTTTGCCTTGCTGCGTCAGTTTTAAACGGCTTTCTTTTCATAAATTTGAATCGTCCCTTAAACACTTTTGCCCGTCAGCCCTGACTGCCTGCATACACGAAATGAAAAATTTGAAATCTGTTTACGAATTGCACAAGAAGTTGGAAGAGAATCAGGTTATAATTGCCTATGAAGGTGAGCTTAATCCACAGATTACCAATTCGGTATTGACTATAACCGAGAAAAATCTTGACAAAAAACTGCCCGAGCCGGGTGCCCGCAGAAAGGCCTTTCACATCGCGGTTGAATGCCTCCAGAACATCTCTGCGCACTCAGAAAAAAATACGGATTATCCCAACAGCATTTTTGTAATCGGCAAGGAAAGTGGGGAGTATTTTGTTAGTTCGGGCAATGTAATTAAAGCAATAAATGTTGAAAATCTTCAGCGAAAAATTGATCAGATAAACAAATTAGATAAGGATGGTCTCAAACAATTGCACATGCAGGCCATCAAAGAATCACTGAACAAGCAGGAAAGTTCCAATGCCGGGCTTGGTCTTATCAGCATCGCCAGGAAATCCGGAAGGAAGCTGGATTATCAGTTTGTTCCCATGGATGATGACAATGCATTTTTTTCATTTCAGGCTTCCATACCTGATCAGTAAATCCCTGAATGAATGGAAATTTTAATCAGGAATGCCAGTTTTGAGACACCTGCAATTGAACTGGATCCGAAAAATGGTCGTCTCGGATTCACAGGAAAGTCTCTTCCTGAGGATACGCTGACTTTTTACAGGCCAGTCCTTGATTGGATTGACGAATACATTGCAGACCCCCGTAATCACACGGATGTCGAGATAAGACTTGAATATTTCAACACAGCCACCAGTATGATTCTGATGAAAATATTCAACAAATTGCAGGAAATCAATAATGTAACCGTTCACTGGTTCCACTTTCCTGAGGATGAGGATATGCTGGAAAGTGGAAAAGAGTTTGAAGAACTCTGTCATCTCAACTTCGTTTACCACGAATTTCAATAATAAACAGGACTTCCGGCTTTGATAACTGTTCATTGAAAAGCAGTTTCAGGTCATTGGTTACCACCTGATGAACAATCATAATAATCTTAAGCTTTGCATCATCGGAGCTGGCTCCTGGGCGACTGCATTGTGTAAAATTTTCTCTGACGCAGGTACGGAAGTCGTATGGTGGTTTCACAGGGAAGAAGACGCACTTTCATTTTCAGAAACGGGTCACAATCCACGCTACCTCAGCGATGTGGATTTTAGTTCCAGAAAGGTAAAAGCGGAAACCAGCCTTGATAAAGCGATTGATGGATCGGATCTGATTCTGATTGCAGTGCCATCGGCTTATGTTGCTTCAGTTCTTCAGAATCTTTCCTCCGGGGTGTTTGAAGGAAAAAAAGTGATTACTTCCATCAAAGGCATTTTGCCGGAACACCTGATGCTGGTAACGGATTTCCTGATCTCCTCATTTCAGATTCCCAAAGAGCAGCTTGCTGTTATTGGAGGCCCCTGTCATGCAGAAGAAGTTGCCCTGGAAAAGCAGAGCTATCTGACGGTGGCTTCTTCATCACCTTCTTTTTCTCTGCAACTGAAACATGTAATGGAATCCCGTTACATCAGCGTTAAAACTTCCGGCGATCCAGATGGGGTCGAATGGGCAGCCGTCCTCAAAAATGTTTATGCCATTGCCTGCGGTGTATGCCATGGTCAGGGCTATGGTGACAACTTTCAGGCAGTATTGGTTTCCAATGCCATGCAGGAAATGCAAATTTTTCTGGATGCATTTTTACCCGATAAAAGGAATACGCTTGAATCGGCCTATCTCGGAGACCTTCTGGTTACGGCTTATTCTACTTTCAGCAGGAACCGAACCTTCGGAAACATGGTAGGAAGGGGATATTCCATCCGCGCAGCGCAGCTTGAACTCGGAATGGTGGCAGAAGGATACCATGCCATCAAGGCGCTTCATCAGATGAGGGAGAAGCTTCAGCTGAAACTGCCGATTGCAGAAACCATGTATTCTGTGATGTATGAAAACGCAGCGGTGAAATCTTCCGTCACAGCACTCAGGAAAATTCTGTCCTGATAAGGCCTCATTCTGTTTTTATTCGGAAGTGGTTCGCAGCTGCCTAATACTGGCGGATAAAGCCTTTAAGACCAAGATCCTGCAGACAGGCTATTTCATCTTCTGCCATTTTCCTGGACGGGAACCTGTACAACATTACCCGGTAGATTTTTCCTTCACCGGCTGCAGCTACCTGGATATAAACATCCTTTAGTCCCTTAAGCAGCAAAGCCTGACAGCTTTCCCGTGCAGATCCAAGATCGGTAAATGCGCCTGTCTGAAAGCCGAAGCCTTCCGGATTTTTAAGATGACCCCAGAAATTATAAGTATTTCCGGCCAGGTACATGGCAGTGTTTTGAAAAAGGTCGGGTCCTGCTCCCGGATTAACCGGGCCCAGGGCAACGGAGGAATTTTGTAGCACTTCCATACTTACCCTGGCTGCCCCGTACCGCATCAGGTCAATGGCCCTGGCTGCTGCTTTGGATAAATCAATGATTCTGCTTTTGACATGGGGGCCTCGGTCATTGATTTTAATAACTACTGATTTGTTGTTGCGCAGGTTTGTCACTTTTACCTTGGTTCCGAATGGAAGTGTGCGGTGCGCAGCCGTATATTTATGAATATCAAATCTTTCACCGCTGGCGGTCCTTCTTCCGTGAAAAAAATCTCCGTAATAGGAAGCTCTGCCGGTTAAGCGGATTGCAGTGTTATCCTGTGCGGACAGAGGGGATAACACCAGGGAGCCAATTGTCAAAAAAAGCCAAAACATCCTCATTATCAGGACTTTCGCTATAGACGAAGGGGCAAGTTACAGCTTTTTTTTTGTTCAGGGCCTTGAATATTCGGACTTTGGCATGGAAAGAAGTATTATTGACCAAATTTTTTGAGCAGTGGAAGACAGATACGACCGTAACGAAATTTTCGGCAAAAGAGTCAAAGCCGGTAAAAGAACCTACTTTTTTGACCTTAAGGCAACCCGATCGGATGATTATTACCTGACCATCACAGAGAGCAAAAAGAAATTTGCCCAGGATGGTTCCTTCGTTTTCGAAAAGCATAAGATTTTTCTTTACAAGGAAGACTTTGAAAAATTCATCGAGGCACTGCATGAATCCTATGAAAAGGTGAAGGAGCTGATGCCCGATTACGACTTTTCTAAGCCAGCCCGCGAATGGGAGGAAGAAGATAAGGAAACAGGCTGGGATTGAGCAGGGAATCATTTTTTCTGCTGAAAATTCATTGCAGCTTTGCCTGTCTTACCGCCCTATGCCCAAAACGATTTTAAAATTTCTTTTCTTTCTGATCTTGACAACCTGCCTTACTACGCTGGCAGGAGCCGAATGGATTACAGGTAATTTCTGGTTCGATTTCGGACAAAAACTTCCGCCCCTCGGCTGGAAGGATTTTCTGAATGGTCTGAAATTTTCCCTTCCATTTCTCGGGGTTCTTACCATCCATGAGTTTGGACACTACCTGTTTGCCCGGCGTTACCGCGCTGAAGTCACACTACCCTTTTACATTCCGGCCTGGTTCGGCTTTCTGGGAATGCAGAGTCTGGGAACCATGGGCGCATTCATCAGCCTGAAATCGAGGCTGAAATCACGCACCGAATACTTCGATGTAGGGGTGGCGGGTCCGCTGGCTGGTTTTTTTGCTGCCCTGATCTTGCTCTGGTACGGCTACACCCATTTGCCGGACCTTAGCTACCTTTTTAACATTCACCCTGAGTATGCCTCCTACGGCAAAAATTATGCTGATTTTGTGTATGCCAATCCCGGACAGAATTTTCTTCTCGGGAAATCGCTTCTCATTCAGTTTTTCGAATCATTCGTTGCCACCGACCCGGAATTGATTCCCAACGGCTATGAGCTGATGCATTATCCTTTTCTGTTTGCCGGTTACCTGGCCCTGTTCTTTACTGCCCTCAACCTGATGCCGGTTGGTCAGCTGGATGGTGGGCACATTTTATTTGCAGCCTGCGGGCCAAAGGTGCATCGCCTGGCCTCTCCCATAATTTTCTGCTGCTTTTTATTGTATGCCGGTCTAGGCGCCCCATATCCCGTCAATGCCGGATACGACCCGCACCTGCTGGGTAAAATCAGCGAAAACCTCATCATGCTGGGTATTCTTTACCTGTCTGTTTCAAAGATATTTGAGAAAACCTCTTCCAATGTCGCTTTGGCACTCTCCATTTTTTTTATTCAGTACATCCTGAAAATTGTCTTCCCGGAAGTCCAGGGCAATCAGGGCTGGACAATTTTCGGTCTTGTTCTCGGTCGCTTCCTCGGTATCTATCATCCCGATGTAGACGACAACAGAGGTTTAAGTCCCGCACGGATTGGCATTGCTGTATTTGCCCTGCTGGTCTGGGTAATCTGCTTCATTCCAAAGCCCTTCGGCTGAGCTTTGGTCAGGGGCAAATCTGAATTACCTTTGCGGCCTTTATTTATTTGCATTATCCTGTTTTATGAGCATCCCTTACCTGAAAGTAGCAGATATTTTTTCGAAAGCCCCGGTTGGGCAGGAAGTCATTGTAAAAGGCTGGGTCAGAACCAGAAGAGGAAACAAAAATGTTGCTTTCATTGCATTGAACGACGGCAGTACATTTCACTCCGTTCAACTTGTTGCCGATCTGGCCAATTTTGATGAAGAACTCATCAAACGAATTGGAACAGGGGCCTGCATATCCGGCCAAGGAAAGGTAACAGAATCCCCCGGATCTGGGCAGTCGGTCGAAATTCATCTCAATGCAATAGAAATTCTCGGTGAGGCCGATGCAGAACAATATCCTCTGCAGAAGAAAGGACACTCGCTGGAATTCCTCCGGGAGATTGCTCACCTGCGTTTCAGGACCAATACCTTCGGTGCAGTCTTCCGGATTCGTCACGCCATGGCCTTTGCCATTCATAAATTCTTTAACGACCGCGGATTTTTCTACATACATAGTCCGATCATAACGGCTTCTGATGCAGAAGGCGCCGGCGCCATGTTCCGGGTAACCACGCTTGATGCTGCCAATCCTCCGAAAACGAAGGAGGGTACAGTAGATTTCGCTGAAGATTTTTTCGGACAACCGGCCAACCTCACCGTATCCGGCCAGCTGGAAGCCGAACTTGCCGCTATGGCGCTCGGTCAGGTTTACACCTTTGGGCCAACCTTCCGGGCCGAAAACTCCAATACCACCAGGCACCTGGCTGAGTTCTGGATGATTGAGCCGGAAGTTGCCTTCAATGAGATTACTGAAAACATGGACCTTGCGGAAGATTTGCTTCGTTACCTGGTTCAGTATGCCCTTGATCATTGCGGCGATGATCTGGAATTTCTCAATAATCAGTACGATAAAGAACTTCTCCACCGCCTTCGGTTTGTTGTTGATAACCGCTTTGAGCGCCTCAGCTACACCGAAGCCGTTGAAATCCTCAAAAAATCGGGGGCAATATTTGAATTCCCGGTTGACTGGGGAACCGATCTTCAGTCGGAGCATGAACGCTGGCTGGTTGAAAAACACTTTAACAAGCCAGTTATCCTCACCGATTATCCAAAGGAAATCAAGGCTTTCTACATGAAGCTTAATGAGGACGGCAAAACTGTGCGTGCCATGGATGTGCTCTTCCCGGGTATTGGTGAAATCATTGGCGGATCACAGCGTGAAGAAAACTACGATAAACTCAGAAAGCGCATGCAGGAGATGCACATTCCTGAAGAAGAGCTTTACTGGTACCTGGATACCCGCCGCTTCGGAACCTGCCCGCATGCCGGTTTCGGACTTGGTTTTGAGAGGCTGATGCTTTTTGTAACCGGCATGTCCAATATCCGCGATGTTATTCCCTTCCCCAGAACTCCGCAAAACGCGGCATTCTGATCTGTCGGATAAACTCTGTGGTTTCGGCTTAACCCTGAAATCTGCCATTCAGCTGAATTTTTTCTCCGGCATGGCGAAATAACACTTGAAATTTTCCTGATTATGGCATTCATTGCCCGCGATTAACACAAGCATGAAAAAGACAATATTCATTATCCTTTTCCTGAACGCTTTCATTTCAGGTATTCAGGCACAGTCACGGTTTGTTGAAAAGGTTGAAAAAAGTCAGCCCGACGAACTTGTCATTCCTTACCAGCGTTATGTTCTCAGCAATGGCCTCACGGTCCTGATTCACGAAGACCACTCCGATCCGGTGGTGCATGTGGATGTTACTTACCATGTGGGCTCTGCCCGTGAGGAAATCGGCAAATCCGGCTTTGCACACTTTTTTGAGCACATGATGTTTCAGGGAAGCGACAATGTGGCTGATGAACAGCACTTTAAAATCATCACCGAAGCCGGCGGAACCCTTAATGGTTCCACCAACCGCGACCGAACCAATTACTACGAAACGGTTCCAAGCAACCAGCTTGAAAAAATGCTTTGGCTGGAGGCCGATCGAATGGGATTCCTGCTGGATGCCGTAACCCAGCAGAAATTTGAAGTGCAGCGGGCTACTGTGAAAAATGAGCGCGGACAGAATTACGACAATCGTCCTTATGGCCTGGTTCAGGAAACCATCGCCCGCAATATCTTCCCTTACGGTCATCCGTATTCCTGGCTTACCATCGGTTATGTGGAAGATCTTAACCGGGTTAATGTAAACGATCTGAAGAATTTCTTCCTGCGCTGGTACGGACCCAACAATGCTGTGGTAACCATTGGTGGTGACCTCGATACCAAACAAACCCTGGCACTGGTGGAAAAGTATTTCGGCAGCATTCCCCGCGGTCCGGAAGTAAGCAAAACAGATTTGCCTGCGCCGGTGCTGCAGGCCGACCGCTATGCCAGCATGGTAGACGATTATGCCAAAATTCCCATGCTTTACACTGCCATGCCAACGGTTCCTTCCTATTCGCAGGATGAAGCAGCCCTGGATTGTTTTGCAGATATTTTCGGAGGAAGCAACACTTCAATCCTGTACCAGCGACTGGTGAAAACCCAGAAAGCGACAAGGGCTTTTTGTTTCAACATGACCTCCGAGCTGGCCGGAACCCTTCAGTTTGCAATAATGCCGAAAACAGGAACGCCGCTCGGAGACATGGAAAAAGAACTGCGTGCCTGCCTTCAGGAGTTCGAATCCAAAGGCGTGAGCGATGAAGACATTGCCCGTTTCCGTCAGAAAATGGAAGCCAGCATGATCAATGAGCTGGAAAGCGTAGATGGAAAAGTTTCCCAGCTGGCCGAGTTCTACACCTTTACCGGAAATGCCAATTACATCCGCGAGAACCTGCGCCGCTATACCACCCTTACCAAGGAAGATGTAATGCGGGTTTTCAATCAGTATGTGAAAGGAAAGCCCATGCTTATCCTCAGTGTGCTTACCAAGGGAACCGAAGCACTGAAGGCTGCACCTGATAACTATATCGTCAATACCAGCGGCTATGTGGCGCCGGATTACGGTTATTCAAACCTTACTTACAAAAAGCCGAAAGACAATTTTGACCGCAGCAAAATGCCTGCAAGCGGCCCGAATCCTTCTGTGAAAGAACCTGCTTTCGTCATCCGCGAACTGGATGGCATGAAAATGATCTATTCCAGAAGTGATGAACTGCCGGTGGTGGTGATGAACATCCGGATCCGCGGCGGTCAGCTGCCTGAGCAGGCAAACCTTTCCAAGGCCGGCCTCACCAATATGTTTACCTCCATGCTGGAAGAAGACAATCAGTTGTATTCCGCCGAGCAGATGAGCGTGGAAATGGAAAAACTGGGTTCTGAAATCAATATTTACAGTGACCTCGATGCCACCATCGTTTCGGTCCGCTGCCTGCGCAAGAATCTTAATGCCACGCTGGAGCTTCTGGAAGCCAGACTCCTGAAGCCAAAATTCCTGCCTGAAACCTTCGACCGCATCCGCAACCAGATGCTGGAGGACATCCGCAACCGGAAAACAAGGGCTGCGTCTGTTGCCAACATTGCCTTTGATAAGCTTCTTTATGGAAACCAGAGCATTGAAGGTGTGTCGGAAACAGAAACCAGCCTTCAGGCCATCAGCCTGGCCGACATCGAAGAGCATCACAAGAAATTCATGCTTCGCGACGGTCTCGAACTGGTTGTGGTGGGTAACCTTAGCGAAAACGATGCCTTCACCATTCTGGAGCGCATGAAAAAGTTTCCTTCCGGCAAAGCCCAGCTTCCTGCGTTGCCTGTGGTTCATAAGAAAGCAGAGACCAAAACCCTGTATCTGGTGGATATCCCGAAAGCGGCCCAGACTGAATTTCGCATCGGTTATTCCAATGACCTCAAATACAATCCGACCGGCGATTACTACCGCTGCATGCTTGCCAACTATCCGCTGGGCGGGGCTTTCAACAGTCGCCTTAACCTGAATCTCAGAGAAAACAGAGGCTGGACTTACGGAGCCCGTTCCGGATTTTCGGCCAATGCCTACGGCGGCCGCTTCCAGTTTTCTGCCGGTATCAAGGCTGCTGCCACCGACTCGGCCCTCAGTGAAATCATGCGCGACATGGAACAATACAGCATGGGTGGTTCTTCAGCCGATGAAATCACCTTCATGAAGAGTTCCCTCGGACAAAGCGAAGCCAGAAAGTATGAGACCGGTTTCCAGAAAGCCGGCTTCATCGGCAACATTCTGCATTATCGTCTGAAGCCCGGTTTTGTTCAGGATCAGAACAAGATACTTGCCGGTATCAAAGGAACAGAAATGAATCAGCTCGCGCGCAAGTGGCTCAATCCATCGCAGATGCACATTCTTCTGGTAGGAGATAAGGCAAGGATTGCTCCCGGCATCGAAAAACTGGGTTATAAAATCGTCGAGCTCAATTCCGACGGAGATCCGAAATAAGATTTTCCGGTTTTTAAATAAAGGCTGTCTGCGAATCCGGACAGCCTTTTTTTATTTCATTCTCATGCAGCCGCAGGCTTGCGGAATGCGGTACCTTTGCGGCCTGTGATACTGTCATTTTTCCGGAGTTACTTCAGGTCATTTCAGAACCTCAGCGGTGAAATCTGGCTGCTGGCCCTCGGTATGTTCATCAACCGGAGCGGCACCATGGTGCTGATGTTTGCCTCGCTTTACCTCACCCGCGACAAGGGATTTTCCATGGAGCAGGCGGGCGTTATCATGGCTTTCTTCGGTGCCGGCAGCATTCTGGGAAGTCTGGCCGGTGGCTGGCTTACCGATCGCTGGCGACCACTGCCTGTCATGCTGCTCTCGCTTTTCGCCTCCGGTTTTGTCCTGCTCTTTCTGCCGCTTGCCGACTCATCCTTTTTCATCTCAGCCCTGATATTCCTCAACGCCCTGTTTGCCGATATGTACCGGCCGGCCAACTCTGCGGCAATGTCCTTTGCCAGCAGCGCGGCCAACCGTACTCGCTCAGTTTCCCTTGTGCGGCTCGCCACCAATCTGGGCTTCAGCATCGGGCCGGCTGCCGGAGGTTTTTTTGCCCTATGGTTTGGTTACCCGGCCCTTTTTTACCTCGATGCCGCCACCAGCTTCTTTGCCTGCCTGATATTGTTTCTCAGTTTCCGGAAGAAAATTGCCTCCATAAGTTCACCGGTAAAAGCCGATTCTGCAGCACCGGTGGAAAGTCGATCAGCCTATCGAGATTCGGCCTACCTGGTGTTTGCGGTGCTGGTTTCGGTTTATGCCATATGCTTTTTCCAGCTCTTTGCCGGGATGCCGCAGTACTTCAAAAACGAATGCGGCTTTTCCGAAGATACCATCGGCCTGCTGCTGGCGCTCAATGGATTTGTAGTGGTGCTCACCGAAATGCCGGTCATTGCCTGGCTGGAACATCATAAGGCTCCCTTCCTGCTGATTGTCGGTGGGGTTTTGTTTGTACCGCTTTCGCTCTTGTTTCTGTTGTACGGCAACTGCTTCCTTATTCCGGCGGTGCTGTACACCATACTGATTTCATTTTCCGAAATCCTCACCATGCCGTTTATGATGAATTTTACCCTGAACCGGGGCGGCGGCAGGAGGCAGGGGCAGTATGCCGGTCTCTATTCCATTGCCTACGGAGCAGCCAATATTGCCGCACCTTCGCTTGGCTTGTGGCTGGCTTCCGAATTTGGCTTCAGTCACTACTTTCATTTTTTTATTGTTCTGTCTCTGCTTAATGCAGTAGGTTTTTACCTGCTGAAAATGCGGCTGAAGCGCTGATGTGCATGCGGATCACCCGGAAGGCATGGTGTCTTTTCGTTTTTTTGGGGCGGCATTTCCGGCTGTTCATTGCAAGTCCTCGTCCACACTTTCAGTGTGTCCTGCGGGCTTTTCATTTCCATCCGGGCCGCGGTAGCAACGCTGGCCTTAAGTTAAGGTGCTCTGCACTGTCTGGTTTTTTGATGTTGTCGCTAACAGGATTTTCTGGTGCTTAAACCCAGAAAACACATTAGAAAGTCTATTCCGAGCCTAACCTGCTTCAAATCAGAGGCTTCGCCGCCTTTTCTTCTGTATCCGTAGCGCTGCTACGAATTTCGAATAAAAGGCGCTGATTTATTGCATGTTAGGCTCTCATAACGAAGTTCTAATGCATTGTCTGGGTGAAAAGGACTGCTTGAAAATGTGCAGTTAGGGCGTATTGAATACGCCCGCCTGGCTTAGGCTGCGGAAAATGCGCAATCAGTTCTTCAGGTAAAGGCCAATCACCATCATGGCAAGCATGGCAAAGAAGGCAAATACCCATCGGATGATATCGGTTTTTGCATTTGCCAGATCTTCTTTGGTGGCAAGCAACTGGCGTCCTTCGTCAAATTTTCTGTCCACTTTCTGTTCGAGGATGGTTACAAAAGCTCCGGCTTCCTTTTCTCCGATTTTTAGTTTGAGCAGTTCGTATAACTGCAATTCTGATATTATCATGTCTCAATAGTTTATCTTTCATGCAAATATAGAACTGCCGGTTTTTTAGTCAAATAATTTCTGTCTTTTTGTGGCGTCAGGTGTTTCCACCTGACGCTGAACGGACTGTGGTTCAGTCAGGTGTTGAACTGTAACCCCTCAGTCACTTCGTGACAGCTCCCCTTCAAGGGGAGCAGCTTTTTTGACTGACTTTTGCCATCTTACTCCCAATCGGGCGAGGCTCTGCCTCACCGAAGCAAGTTCGGTACAAGCGTTCGGATAATTGGAAAGCCTCAGGCTCCGTAATGAAACTCGAAAAAATGGGCCAGAGTGAGTATTGTTTCATATGGCTGGAAGCCAGCCAATAGCCGGAACGGGGCAGAGCCCCGCTCCATTTCAGTTTCTTTCCTTTCAGAATCTGTTCGCGGCCGGGATGGGAGGGGCCTGGTAGCAGAGCAGAGGCGAAGGATTTCGGCTCTGCTCTGCTACGGAAGCAAAGCGTACCCTCGTACAGCCCGGAATGCCGCCCTGAAATTTATCTGGACTAAATCGTCTGGTCAACAAAACCTAGAAGGTTTTCAAAACCTTCTAGGTTTCTGGCAATTACTTTTGCCTTCTTACCTCTGCCTTTTTACTTCCTCCTAAAATTCTTCCGCCATCAGCCGCAGCTGGGCAGAGCAGCGGTAGCGCGGATCGTGGTAGCGTGCAAAGAGTCCGTCGAGGATGGCCACAATTTTTGCCGCACCAATTTCATCGGCCCAGGCCAGCAGGCCTTTGGGGTAATTCACGCCTTTTGTCATGGCCGTATCGATGTCTTCCTTCCCGGCAATGCCGTAATGCAGGGCTTCAGCCGCCTCGTTGATGAGCATGGCCAGAATGCGGTCGAAAATGGGCTTGAGGATGTAGTGTTCTTCTTGCGGTGCCGGCTTCGCCGCGCCTTCGCTGTAATCGTAAAATCCCCGTCCTGATTTGTGGCCAAGAAAACCGGCTTCCATGAGTCGCTTCTGACTGAAGGAAGGCATGTAGCGCGGATCGCAGAAAAAGGCATGAAACACGGTTTCGGTCACCACATAGTTCACATCATGTCCGATGAAATCCATCAGTTCAAAGGGACCCATGGGAAAACCTCCCAGGGATTTCATGGCATGGTCGATGGTGGCCATGTCGGCCATGCCCTCGTCGTATATGCGCAGGGCCTCGCCGTAAAACGGTCTTGCCACACGGTTTACGATGAAGCCGGGCGTGTCTTTTGCCAGCACCGTCGTTTTTCCCCAGGATTGAATGATACTCAGCGCCAGGTCACGCGTAGCAGCGGATGTCTGCACGGCCGGGATGATTTCCACCAGCTTCATCACCGGTGCCGGGTTGAAAAAGTGAATGCCGATGAAGCGCTGCGGATTCCTGCAGGAAGCCGCCAGGGAGGCGATGGAGAGGGAGGATGTGTTGGAAGCCAGGATGCAGTTTTCGCTCACAATTTCCTCGAGCTGCCGGAAGAGACTGGTTTTTACATCTGCTTTTTCCACAATGGCCTCAATGACAAGGTCGCAGTGGTGAAAGTCTTTGAGGGTGTCGGCCGGACAAATGCGCCTGCCGATGTCGCCGGCTTCGGCTTCTGTGATTTTGCCTTTTGCCGCCAGTGACTGCAGGCCTTTGCTGATTTTATCCAGCGCCTTTTCTGCCATGCCCTGCTGACTGTCGAAAAGCAGTACCGACCAGCCTGATGCCGCTGCTACCTGGGCAATGCCGCTGCCCATGGTGCCGGCTCCGATGATGCCTGCTGTTTTCATTTTCCTGTAAACTGAGGTTTTCTTTTCTGAAGGAAGGCTGCCACGCCTTCGTGGTAATCGTCTGATTCGCTGGCCAGAATCTGAAGCTGTGTTTCGGTTTTCAGCTGTTCTTCCAGTCTGTGCTGCATGCCCAGATACAATGCTTTTTTGGTGAGGGCGAGTCCGTAGGTTGGCATGCCGGCCAGCTTTTCCAGAAGCTGACTGGTTTTGTCTTCAAATTCTTCGTCCGGAAGTGCCTTGTAAATCATGCCCATGCTTTCGGCTTCTTTGGCCGGTACGCGGTCGCCCAGCATGGTAAGTGCCATGGCTTTCTGCAAGCCGATCAGGCGGGGCAGAAACCATGTTCCGCCGGAATCGGGAATGAGTCCGATGCCGCTGAAGGCCTGAATGAACTGCGCGCTTTCCCTTGCCAGTACGATGTCGCAGGCAAGGGCAATGTTGGCTCCTGCGCCTGCTGCCACGCCGTTTACGGCTGCCACCACCGGTTTTTCCATGTGGGTAATGGCCCGGATGATGGGCGCATAGTGCTCATCCAGAATGGCTTTGAAGCCCGGGTGCAGCTCCGGTGTGCTTACTTCCACCAGATCCTGACCGGCACAGAATGCCTTGCCTTCTCCGCTGATGCAGACCACCCGGATCTCAGGATTTCCGGCGCATTGTGCCAGCACATCCTGTAATTCAAAGGCCATTTTCCGGTTGAAACTGTTGTAGGATGCCGGTCTGTTGAGGCGGATCCGCCCGATGCCGTCCTGCTGGCTGAAAAGGATAAACTCGTTCATTTTTCTGGTGTATGGAAGAGGCGCAATATGGATTCGGAACCGGAGAAATTCAATGCCGTTTGCCGGAATTCCGGCAGGAGCAGGCGCAGACTGCTTCCTGAGGAATTTCGGGTCCTGTTTTGTTTTCTTCTGTCTGTGATGGCAGTACTTTAATTGCCAAATATTTTGGCTTTTTAGAAATAATTTACCAAAAAATTTGGCTTTGTTTTTTTGTTTCCGATTTTTGCAACTCAAAAATACGGTAATTAATGTACCTCAACTGTCACTCGCATTTCAGTTTCCGGCACGGAGTTTTTTCTCCGGAGGCCCTGGTACAGGCGGCGCTGGAGCGGGGGGCAAGCCGGCTGGCGCTTACCGATATCAACAATACTTCCGGCATTTTTGACTTTGTGGCACTTTGCCGCCGCGCCGGGATACAGCCGGTGGCCGGCATTGAATTCCGCAATGGTTTTCAGCTTTGTTACATCGCCGTGGCAGAATCGGCGCAGGGTTTTGAGGGCCTCAACCGCTTCCTGAGCGGACAACTGAAGGAAGAAAGGCCCTTTCCGGCAGAAGCTCCGGCAATACCGCAGGTGCAGTGGATTTATCCGGCTTCTGCTCTTCCTTCCCGTCCGCCTGAAGCCCATGAATGGCTGGGCATACGGGCGCCGGAAATCCGGCGCTGGCAGTTTCGTAAGGAGCATCCTGCCTGGGCGGAAAAAACCCTGGCCTGGCAGGCCGTTACCTTTCCCGACCGCCGCGGCTTTGACCTGCACCGGCTGCTGCGCTGCATGGCGCAGAACGAATTACTGGGTCGTCTTCGGCCGGAGACCCATGCTGGTCCGGAAGAAATTTTTCCTTCTCCCGAAGAGATGCTGGCCCTGTTCAAAGAGGCGCCCGAACTGATCTTCCGGGCCGAGGCTTTACTGGAGCGCTGCAGCTTTGCCTTTGATTTTGAGCAGCCCAAAAACAAGCGCCTCTTTTCTGCCGACCGAAGCGATGATCTGGAACTGCTGCGCAAGCTGGCGGAAGACGGACTGGAATACCGCTACGGGCGGAAAAATGCCCAGGCCCGCAAGCGGGTGGAGAAGGAGCTCAGCATCATCCACCAGCTGGATTTTACGGCCTACTTTCTCATCACCTGGGACATCATCCGCTATGCCCGCAGCCGGGGATTTTTCCATGTAGGCCGGGGAAGCGGTGCCAATTCCATGGTGGCTTACTGCCTGGGCATCACCGATGTGGACCCCATCGAGCTGGACCTTTACTTTGAGCGCTTCATCAACCCGCACCGCAGCTCACCGCCGGATTTTGACATTGATTTCAGCTGGGATGAGCGGGAGGATATCCAGACCTACATCTTCCGGCGTTACGGCCGGGAGCATGTGGCCATGCTGGGTGCCTATGTAACCTACCAGCGCAATTCCATTCTGAGGGAGCTGGGCAAGGTATTTGGTTTGCCGGGTGAGGAGATCGACCGCATGGGCGAAAATCCTGCTGCCTTTGCCGGAAGCCGGGTGATGCAGTGGATAGAGCGCTTCGGTGGCATGATGAAAGATATGCCCACGCATGTTTCCATTCACGCCGGCGGCATCCTGATTTCGGAGGAAAGCATGTTCCGCTACACGGCCCTGCACCTGCCGCCCAAGGGTTTTCCCACCACGCAGTTTGATATGTATGTGGCCGAGGACATCGGCTTTGCCAAGTTTGATATTCTCAGTCAGCGCGGCCTGGGCCACATCAAGGATGCGGTGGATATCATTTATGAGAATAAGGGTCTGCATGTGGATGTGCATGCTGTTCAGCGCTTCAAGCAGGATGAGCGCATCCGAAAACAGATCCGGAGTGCGGAAACCATCGGTTGTTTTTACATTGAGTCACCGGCCATGCGGCAGCTGCTGCACAAGCTGCGCTGCGAGGATTACATTACCCTGGTGGCGGCTTCCTCCATCATCCGGCCCGGGGTTTCGCGCAGCGGCATGATGCGGGAGTACATCAACCGCTTTCACAGGCCGGGCAGCTTCCGCTACATTCATCCTGACCTGGAGCCTTTGCTGAAGGAAACCTACGGTGTGATGGTGTATCAGGAAGATGTGATCAAGGTGGCGCATTTTTTCGCCGGCCTCGATCTGGCCGATGCCGATACCCTGCGGCGGGGCATGAGCGGAAAATTCCGTTCGAAGGCGGAGTTTGAGAAAATCCGGGAGAAGTTTTTTGATTCCTGTTTGCGCAAGGGTTACAGTCCGGAGATTACGGCCGAGGTCTGGCGGCAGATGGAAAGTTTTTCGGGTTACTCTTTCAGCAAGGCGCACTCTGCCAGCTTTGCGGTGGAGAGTTACCAGAGTCTGTTTCTCAAAACCTACTATCCCATGGAATTCATGGTGGCGGTGATTAATAATTTCGGAGGTTTTTACCGCACCGAGATTTATGTGCACGAGGCCCGCCGCTCCGGAGCGCAGGTGGAGGCACCCTGTGTGAATCATTCCCGGGTACTCACCCGGATCAGGGAAGACTGCATTTACCTGGGTTTTATTCACATTCAGGGCCTGGAAAGCAAAGTATCGGAACTTATTGAAAATGAAAGGGAAGAGCATGGTCGCTTTCGCAGTCTGGAACAGTTTCTGCAGCGGGTAAGGCCGGGCCTGGAGCAGGCTGTTCTGCTGGTCCGCTGCGGGGCCTTACGCTTTACCGGCCGGAGCCGCAAGGAGCTGCTCTGGGAGGTGCATGTGTGGTACAATGGTTCGGCAGCCAGACCTGAATCTGCCCATGTTTCCCTTCCGCTTTTCGGCGTTTCCGAAGAAGAGGCCGCATACAGCCAGGAACTTTCCCTCCCCGGGCTTTCGGAAGATGCGCCGCTTGAAAATGCCTACGACGAACTGGAACTGCTGGGCTTTTCCCTCTTTTCGCCCTTTGCCATCAGCGACTGGAAAGAAGAATTTATGCGCCTGCCGGTGGAAATCCGGGAGTCCGTTTTTTCACCAGCCGATGAGGATGTATTTGGCAGGAGGCCGCTTCCGGCCCATTCTGAAAAGAAGATTAATAAACTGACAGACAATAAAAAAGATGCATGATTTTAAAGTACCTTCGGAGCTTATGCAGGATCCTCTGGCCATGGCGGTACTTGGTCATTCCTGCCGGGTGCTGCAGATGGCGGAGAACAAGGGCCGGCAGGTTTGCATGTACGGTTATCTGGTTACCACCAAGCCGGTACGCACGGTAAAGGGAGAGCAGATGTACTTTGGCTGTTTTGCGGATTGCGCCGGAGACTTTTTTGATACCGTACATTTTCCCGACTCTGTGCGAAAGCATCCTTTCCGCGGGCGGGCGGTATACCGGCTTTGCGGCAGGGTAGTGGAGGAGGCCGGATTTATGAGTCTGGAAGTTTCTGAGATGGAAAAACTTCCGCGCAAGCCCGATCCGCGGGCGGGATAGGGTGTTTGAAGAAGTTTTTAACCCCAAAAACGCATTAGAAAATCTATTCCGAGTCTATCCGCCGCGGCGGACAAATCAGAGGCTTAGCCGCCTTTTCTTCTGTATCCGTAGCGCTGCTACGAATTTCGAATAAAAGGCGCTGATTTATTGCATGTTAGGCTCTCATTGCGAAGTTCTTATGCATTATCTGGGTTTAAGGCAGAATCGGGAAGGTAAAAAGGCAGGTAAAACGGTCAACGTTTTTTAGGCATTGACATTCCGACTGTGTCTGAACCTACAGGATTCTTGTACCCAGCGAATCACAACCCAGCACCTCAGCATCCGGAATGCCAAAAAACTGTTTCACTTCCTCCACCAGTTCACTGCGCACCACCAGCAGCAAATCCGGTCCGGCAGGGTTTTCCATTACTTCCTTCAGGGCATTGTAAAAACCTTCTTTGCGAAGTTCCAGCGGACCTACTTCATCTACAATCAGCAGTTTTGTATCCGGATGCCAGGCCGTTTCCAGCAGGTATTGCGAGGCCCGGTCAAATGCCGCCGCCGAAAACCGGAAGCGGCCAACTTCCAGCCAGGGGCCCGCATAGTTTTCAGCTCCCTGCATAGACCAGCTTTCGCCGGAGGTCAGCTTGCAAAAATCCCGTAAATCGCCTTCGCGGCGGAGGGTCAGAATGCCCTCTGCACCTGGTACGTCGGCGAAGACCTCCTTCAGCCTGCTTGATTTACCCTGGCCTTTCGCTCCGCTCAGTATCCGGATTTTTTTCATTGGGCTGCAATATGTTAAATACCAGTACTTGCAGGAAACTTCGCGATGCCTGCCCCTGCTTTTTGCGCATTTTCCAGGCCTGCCGCACCAAAGACAGCATCTCCGGCAGCAGTTCTTTTATCTCTTCCAGCTTGCCGGAATAGGCAGCCGATTTGCCGGCCAGGAATTTCCTGAAAATGCTGTCCAGCACGGGTACCAGCAGGTAAACCAAAAGTCCGTACAACCAGACCATGCGCAGGATAAGCGGGATAAAAAAGTATTGCTTTCCCGGCCACTGCAGAACTCCTGTTTCCGGTAGCAGCCAGCAGATGAATGCCAGTACCGCTATGACCGGACCCGCAAGACCGCGTTTTCTTCTGGCCTCTCGTTGAGGTAGGGGAAGTGCTCCTTCGGCCCTCAGTCTGGGCAGATTGTCCTGCGGGGCTGAAATAAGCCTGTATCCCAGCCTGCCAAATGCAAGTCCGGCGAGAGCGTGTACCAGTAGGTAGGCAAGTGCCAGCCACTGTGAAAAGCGGGCAGGGCCCAGTCCGGCACTCACTTTGGAAACCCACAGATCCAGTGCTTCCCAGATTTCCGTACCGGAAATGAAAACCAGTACCAGCAGCCGCTGCACGGCCGATTCCATCATACCCAGAAAGCCGAAGAGCAGGCATTTCAACAGAAAAAAGCGCCGGCCCCGTAGTAAAAACTCACCGGTAATTCCCTGAAACAAAACCGCCAGATAAGCCGGAAAGGGCGAGTGCGGACTCAGACTGAACTTCATCATCATCACCAGCATCATGGCTTTCAGCACAGATCCTCTCTTCGGGAAATGCCATGCAATCAGTATGATGCAGAGCATGGCCGAGCCGCCCACCAGCAATCCGGTTACAGGCAATTTCAGTCCGTGCAGCAGGCCGCCCAGGAAACTCTCCGCCAGCACCCAGAGCGCCACAAGGCGCAGGAAAACGCTGTCATTTTGCCTGCTGTCCGGATTCATGTTTGAATGGAATTTGTGAAAGAAGAAATTACATCAGTCTGCTTACGCTCAATCAATGTCCTGCAAAATTAGATGGGATTCATCAGACAGGGTCCACATCCACCAGCCACTGCACTCCGGGATGGTCTTTCTTGCCTTCCATCCATCGGATGTTTTCCAGAATTACCGTTTTTACAAAAGACAGGGAATTACCTTCCGGTATTTTCAGGCTGATGTGAAAAATGTACTGGTTGCGCAGCCGGGGAATCACCGGAGTTTCCGGTCCGGAGAGCCAGGCCGGATTCAGGCTGCGGGCCAGGGCTGATTCGAGTTGCCGGGCGGCACTCAGGGTTCGGGCTTCTTCGCGGTGCCGGGCCGTAATCCGTATCAGCCTGCTGAAAGGGGGAAATCCGAAATTCTGCCGGTGTTCAGTTTCCTGCCGGTAAAAATCGGAGGCATTGTTCTCTGCCACCAGTTTCAGCACCGGATGGAAGGGATTGCGGGTCTGAATCAGGACCTTGCCCTTGGTGGTGCGCCGACCGGCCCTTCCTGCAATCTGACTCAGCAGCTGGAATGTCCGTTCGTTGGCACGGAAATCGGGATAATGCAGCATGCGGTCCACATCAAACACGGCTACAAAGGTTACATTCTCAAAATCAAGACCTTTGGTAACCATCTGCGTTCCCACCAGAATATCGGTGTTGCCGGAGGCCATTCCCTGAAGAAGATTTTCGAAAGCCCGCCTCGACTGCGTACTGTCCTGGTCCATACGTGCGATGCGGAAACCGGGAAGCAACTGCTCCAGCGATTCTTCCAGTTTTTCCGTGCCATAGCCCTGGGCAAGAATTTTAACTGAACCGCAGGAATGGCAGTGTTTAATCATTTCGGTAAAGTGGCCGCAGTAATGGCAGTTCATTGTCTTTTTCGACTGATGCAGCGTAAGCGAAACATCGCAGGAAGGGCAGTAGGGAACCCAGCCACAATCCTGGCATTCCATAAATGGCGCATATCCTCTCCGGTTCTGAAAGAGAATGGATTGCCGCCCAGCCTCCTTTGTTTTCCGGAATTCCTCGAGCACATCTTCTGCCATGTCCAGCCGGATGCGCAGCATTCTGGCCGCCAGGCGCATATCGGCAAAACCAATTTCGGGAAGCTTAGAGTCTCCGTAGCGTTTTGTAAGGCGGATGAATTTCCATTTGCCGGTCTTCGCCTTGTAATGACTTTCCACTGAAGGCGTTGCCGAACCAAGCAGCACGGAAGCATCAAACAGACTGGCGAGGTAAATGGCAGCGTCCCTGCCGTGGTAGCGCGGTGAAGGTTCCGCCTGCTTGTATGAGGCATCGTGTTCTTCATCCACCACCACAAGTCCCGGATTGCGGAAGGGCAGGAATACGGCAGAGCGAACCCCAACCACCAGTTGAAGGCGGCCGCTCTGAATGCCTTCCCAGACATCCATTTTTTCCTGAAGACTTGCCCGGCTGTGGTAAACGCCCATGTTTCCGCCGAATACCCTGCGAAGCCTGCTTACAATCTGTACGGTAATGGCAATTTCCGGCAGCATCAGCAGGCATTGCTTGCCGGCTTTGATTTTTTCTGCAATCAGATGGATGTAAATTTCTGTTTTACCGCTTCCGGTTACGCCCATCAGCAGGCAGGTTTTATGCTCTGAAAATCCCTGACGGATATCGGCAAGGGCCTGCGACTGCTCTTCGGAAAGTTCCGGAGCGGAGTATTCTTCCCGAAGTCCATCCGGGAAGGCCTCCAGCCTGCGTTTTTCCAGGATGAAAATGCCCCGCTTCTGCATGCGGAGCAGGATTTTCTTTTCCTGCTCATCTTCGGTAAAATCTTCTTTCGGCAGTTCCCATTTGGCTTCGCTGGCATTGCCGGTGAACCTGGTTTTCTGAAGGAATTTCAGCATCAAAGCTTCTTCTTCCGGCTTTTTTTCCAGCTTAAGGAAAAGTGCATCGAGTGCTTCATCCGAACAATATTTCGCTGCGAGGCAAAGGAAATAGCGGCTTTTGGGTTTGTAAAAGGCCACCATTTCATCCAGGACAAGTATTTTTCCGTCTGCCTGAAACTGCCTGATTTTCTTCAGCCATTTCGGGCCGGAGCCGAATGCTTTGATCAGATCCGACAGGGGAATTTTATCCTTCTTCTGCAGCAGCTGAAAGAAGCGGAATTCTTCGTCATCTTCGTTTCCCGGATCTCTGGAAAAATCCGGATGCAGCTGTACCTGGCTTTCGGAACTCAGGCGATGGGCCGCAGGAACAGCTGCCAGCAGGACTTCTCCCAGCGTACAGCAATAGTAGGCAGCCATCCATTCCAGAAATTTCCTTCTTTTTTCATTCAGGTATGGCTCTTCACGGTCAATCAGTTCGGCAATGCTGCGTGGCTGATAATCGCCGGGTTTTTCCAGTCTGGTTTTCCAGACAAAACCGGTGTACAGTTTCGATCCCCGCAGCGGTACCACCACGCGTGCGCCGGGAACCGGTGCATCGGAGGCCGGAAATGCATAGGTAAGGCTTCCCGGAAGGGCCAGCGGCAGGTAGACTTCTGCGTAAACAAGCGCTTCAAAAACCTCCACAGTATCAGTCCTTAAGGGCTTGTCTGATAAAGTTCCATAATCCTTCCTGCTGCAGGTCCTGCTGCTCCATGCAGAAAAAATGTCCCTTAGGGCAGGAGCCCTTGCCAATCCGGGTGCAGGGCCGGCAAGTAAGGTGTTTTACTTCCAGATTGAAATGAGGGGTTTTCCATGGATAAAACCCGAAGGCAGGAACCGTATTTCCCCAGATGCAAACCACCGGTTTCTGAAAAGCGGCTGCAATGTGCATCATGCCCGTATCATGGCTTATCACCAGCTTGGACTGCCGGATCAGATGGGCCGTTCCGCCTATCGTAAATTTGCCACAGGCATTGAAAACGCTTTTGCCTGCCAGTTTTCCGGCTTTCTCAATCCGGGCTGCTTCTTCCATGTCTTCCTTACCTCCGGCAAGAATTACCGGGCATGGAAATTTCAGCAGGAATTCCATCCATTTTGGCGACGGCATTCGTTTGGTGAAATGCGTTCCGCCAATGCTGAATACGGCAAAATTTCCTTCCTCATAAAATGCCGGAAGTTCAGAAGCTTGCGGTTTTTCACAATCACAGGGATAGAATTCGAGGCCTTTGTTGTCCGGCTCAATTCCCAGCGGTTTCAGAGTTTTCATGTAGCGCTCAACTACATGTTCAGAACCCAGCCGATTCCAGCCAAATCGAACCAGGAGCCATTTGTCGAAACCTCGTTTCCTGACCGACAAAACCGGCCTGCCCAGCAGCAGGCAAAGCCAACGGCTCCGGAGGCTGGAATGCAAGTCTATGATCAGGTCAAATTCCTCCTCTTTCAGATTTTGCTTCAGCGCCGAAAGGGATTCATCCAGGGCATGAATCTTTTTCAGGTGCGGGTTGAATTCCAGCAGGCCTGCAAATTTCTTTTTTGTGAGGAAATGGATTTCGGTTTTCGGGAAGGCATTTTTCAGGCAGCGGAGAACCGGGCTGCATAATACGATGTCGCCGATGGAAGAAAACCGGATGACAAGAATTTTCAAGCGGTAGTTTCTTGGGTAAGCTGATTCTGCAGGCGGAGAGGCAGACTTAGCAGAACAAGCCGGTAGGAGTTCTCAATCCATTCCCTTAAATCCTGTTTGCTGTAGTCGCCCGGGATTTCTACCGTGTTCCAGTGCTTTTTATTCATGTGGTAGCCGGGTTTTACCGCTTCATGCCGTTCTCTCAGTTCAATGGCCCTTTCTGGCTCGCATTTCAGGTTTACGCTGGAAAACTCCCTGATGTCCGTAAGCAGAAAAATTTTACCCAGCACTTTAAAGGCAAGCACATGTTCATCGAAGGGAAATTCTTCCGTAGTGCCGGGAAGGGAAAGGCAAAGCTGACGGATTTCCTCCGGGTTCATCGCAGGCTGAGTTTGATGATCAGCATAATTACTCCGATCAGAAACATCAGAATGCTGATTTTGTTGATGGTGTGCATGGCAGCAAGGTTGAAATTCTGAGGTCTTGCCGGATCTTTTTTCCGGAAGAAATAGGAGAAAAACTCACCAGAGCCTGATTTTTTATTTTCGCCGGAATCCATAGAGCAAACTTGTTTTAAAGTATGCAAATAAAAGGAATTTCAGACCGCCTTCCGCAGAGAGAATTGGCTTTCTTTGCAACATGAATCTATTTAAGGTAAAAATGGTTTGTCATGGCAGGCAGCGCTTTAACCTGCTGTTGATTCTGATGGTTTTATCGCTTAACGCATTCGGAAGAATTTCAGCTTCGGTAGATTATCTCATTTTTCCCGGGGAGTCTGGAAACGGTAGGCTGGTTCTTTTATTTGGAATTGATGGTGCATCTCTTTTCTGGAAAAAAAATGCTGCCGGAAAATTTTCTGCCCGCTCCAGTTTCGCGGTGAGCGTAAACGACTCTGTCCGGAATTATTTTGCAGAGCGCCTCGACTTCAACACCCCTGAGGTATCCGATTCGTCCGGCTTCAGGCAGTCTTTCAGCGCATGGAAAACCATCATCCTTCCGGCAGGAAAATTCAAAGTTGAAATGCTGGTTTTTGATGCTTTTTCGGCCGACACCAGCCGTGAGCAACTGGTTTTTTCTGTAAACATAGCCGATGCGCGGCAGGCACCTGTACTCTCAGATATGCTCTTTCTGGAACCTTCAGCCTTCCGGAAAGGAATTCCGGTTTTTGAACAGAATGCCAGTGCCATCCGGAACTCGGATTTTTTTACAAAAAACGACAGCCTGATTAGTATTTATGCAGAAGCTCATGGTTTCTTAAATCGTTTTTCTCCCGCAGCTACCCTGGTAAGCCGGCTTCGGATTCTGCGTCGTGGCAGCCGCGAAAGTCTGGATGAATTTGGTAAAATCTCCCGCATCAAAACCTCTGCTTCGATGGCATGGATTACTGAACTCAGCATCCGCAATCTTTCATCCGGAAATTACATTCTCAACTGGGATATCCTTGATTCTACCGGAAAAATCGTGGCCGTCATCAACCGGAACTTCCAGCGAAGTAATCCTGGAATGGATGAGCAGTCTGCTTCCAGGGAGACTGCCGGTCTGCCCCCCGACCTCCTGTCCGAGCTCAAGGGCATTCCAACTGAAACCTGCAGGCATCTGGTTGCCAGTTTATATCCGATTTCCAGAAGTTCTGATCAGCCAACCATCGATTATCTGAGAAAAAGTGGTACCGAGCAGGAGCTAAGGAATTTTATGGCCAGCTTCTGGTCGAAAAAAGCTCCCTCAGAAGCATTGAATTCATTTCGAAGGTTCAGAAATCTTGTTGCTGAGGCCGACCATAAATATTCCACCCAGACCATGAAAGGCTACCAGACTGAAAGGGGCAGGGTATACATCCAGTACGGAAAACCCGACCTGCTGGAGAATGAGCAGTCTGACAGGTTTCGCAAAGCAATGACAAACCTTAACACCATTCCCTATGAAGTCTGGTATTACTACACCCTTGATGAGCCTGTGAAACAAACCGATGTGATGTTTGTATTTGTTCAGCAGAACCGCGGAAACTACAATTACCGGCTCCTGCACAGTTCGGCCATCGGAGAGGTTCGGAACACAGAATGGCGAAAGGTGGTCGAAAACAATGCTACCTATAATTTTGACCGGATGAACCCGGACGACAGCGGCGAAATTGGTAATCCAAGGCAGGCGAGGTAAAGCGCGGCGATGTTTGTCTTTTACCTGTTATCTCAGCTTCCTTTCTGGTTTCTTTACAGAATCAGCGATGTGCTTTTTGTCCTGGCTTACCATGGATTCGGATACCGTCGGAAGGTAGTAAGGGATAACCTGTCGTGCTGCTTTCCTGAAAAATCAGCAAAAGAAATCCTGTACCTTGAAAGGGAATTCTACCGTCATCTTTGTGATGTGGTTGTGGAAACCATCAAGCTGATCAGTATCCCGCCGGCAGAACTTCAAAAGCGAATCCGGCATGAGAATCCCGGCTTTGCTGATGTTGTTTTAGCTTCGGGGAAATCCTATGTGGCCATGGCCAGTCATTTGGGAAACTGGGAGTGGCTGCTGGCTGGTAATGCCTTGTACCTCAACGGAAAAATCGACGCTGTATACAAGCCTCTGCATAATCATTTTTTTGACAGGCTGATGCTGAAAATACGAACCCGTTTCGGCTGCTGGCCGGTGCCCTCGGAAACAGTCCTCCGATCTCAGATTTCCAGACGGGCTATTCCAAAGGGAATTGCCATGGCAGCTGATCAGACACCAGGTCCGGAAAATTCAGCGGTTATTACTTTTCTCGGCAGGAAAACGCTTTTCTTCAAAGGACCGCCAAAGCTGGCATCCAAGTTGAATTTCCCTGTTTTCTATGCGGGTATCCGAAAGGAAGCCAGGGGGAGGTATGTGTTGTTTGTAGAGCCCATGGCAGATCCGGATGGGGTGGGTGAGGAGGCAATACTGACGGATTTTGCAGCCCGGCTGGAGCGTGACATAAGGCTGCAACCTGCCTTCTGGCTCTGGTCACACAAAAGATGGAAGCACAGCGTCCCTGAGGCGGTTTAAAAGAATCCTTGTATTTTCGCTACCTGCCGCAAATACAATCACTCATCCTTAACTTAAAATCCTTGTGAAGGACTTCTTTAACATGTTGGAAAACAAGCGGTTTTCTCTGATTTTTTTTTCAGGGTTGGCTGTGGTTTTACTCATTCACAACAATCACATCAGTTTATGGGAGCAGGATGAAGCTGCTTATGCAGGATTTGCAAGGAGGATGATATCCTCAGGAGACTGGCTTATTCCGGATTATTTCTGGTCTGATATACACCGAAAAACACCCTTGCATTTTTGGAATATTGCCTTGGTTTACAAGGTCTTAGGGGAGCATAATTTCGCACTTCGCTTCAGCTCTGCCCTGAGCATCTGGTTGCTTTATTTCGGTGTTTACAGGCTGGGAAGGTCCTTTCTCGGCGAACTTGAAATACGGATCGGGATGGTCATTTTGTCAACGTCCCTTCTGATAAACAGTCTGGGTAAAATCGCTGTTACTGACGGTACTTTATTACTTTTTACCACACTTTCAGCCCTGTTTCTTCTTCGCCATATGAGTGGGGAGGGTAGTAAATCGAATACACTCATGTTCTGGTCTTCTGTTTCTCTGGCTGCGCTTGTAAAGGGGCCTCCGGTAATCATATTCGTAGGTTTTTTTTCCATACTTCTTCTGATTTTTCACAAAGAAAGGATGCGCCTTTTCAAACTGCATCCCTGGTTTTTTCTGCCTCTTGCATTGCTGCCCCTGTTTCTTTGGGGAAGGGCAGCCTGGGAGCGGGACAGTGGAGCATTCATAAACTGGCTTCTCGACTGGTATGTATTCCGACGGTTTACCGGCAGTATGTTTGGGCAGACCGCCCCTCCGGGTGCCTATTTTCTTCTTATTTCGGTAGCCTTTCTTCCCTGGCTTTTTGTTCAGCCCATGGCATGGAAGGAAGCGGTAAAAGAGGCTATCAGGAAAAATGAGCAATATCTGTTGCTCTTGTTATGGTTTGTTGCGGCCTGGCTTCCATTTGAGTTTTCACCAAGCAAACTTCCGGCATACACTGCTGCCGCACATGTGCCCTTTGCGCTCTTACTGGGCAGGTTTATTGCCCGCAGGCAAAACCGGAATTTTCCGGCAGGCTGGTTGGTCCGGATTCAGCTGTCGCTTTTTATACTGATCATTCTGGCATTGCCTTCAGCTGGCTTTATTCTTAATCTTTCCTGGTTTTTCAGGCTTTCCTGTCTCATTCCGGCATTAATGCTGGTTGTGGTTATAATCCGGATGATGCTATCGGCAGAAATAAATTCCGGAAGACTCAGTGTGGTCAATATTATATTCACCCTGTATCTGTGGATGGTGGTTTACGGCCAGATTGACCCGGTTAAAAATGCTCCGGAAAGAGTCGGGGATTACCTCTCGGGAAGATACCGTCAGGTGGTAATTGGAAACAATGAGGGGCATCCGCCGGGTCTCTTTGTATATGCAGAACGCAGTGTAGGGAAGGCCATTCTGATGACCAGCACAGACACACTGATGCAGATGGCATCTTCCATGCAAAAAACCGGTTTTGTATTGTCAGCAAAGCAATGGGAAAGTATTAGAAACGTTCCCGGTTTTCGTCTTGATACAACCATTTCAGGCCAGCTTACAGACAGAAAAGGCATGGCATCTTACTATATTGCTTCACGACGGTGATGAAGGAGGCGGATTTTCCTACTTCCGCTGAACCATAAGCCAATACAGTCCAAGGATATTCTCCGGGTGTAAAAAAAAGTAATATTTGGGATTGGTTAAAGCAGAAGTTATTCCGCAAGGCCTGATTTCTAACCAGCATCAGCAGGCTCACTAATAAAAAAAGCCTCTGAATTTCAGAGGCTTTAATCTGTAGCGGAGGGGGGAGTCGAACCCCCGTTCGCCGCGGCGAATATGAATCCTGCAGTACATTCATATGCCCTGTTCAATCTTTCAAACCTTTTATCCGGAGCAATTTTTGAATCTCTTCTCTTCCGGCCCCGGTTTTGAAGTACTTTTCTTTATCCATAGCCTGTTTTTTACATTCAAATGGAATTGATTCAATCATTACCCATGGCCTGTAACGCAATGTCCAGCCTTTGGTAGCTTTCTGATTATGGAAAAGAAGCCTCAGCTGTGGATTAGTGCTGAAACCAACATACGTCTTTCCGGCAGATTGAGACCATAATATGTAAACGAAGTACATGTCACAAAAAAGCCTCTGAATTTCAGAGGCTTTAATCTGTAGCGGAGACGGGAATCGAACCCGTGACCTCAGGGTTATGAATCCTGCGCTCTAACCATCTGAGCTACCCCGCCGGATTTTAGGCTGCAAAAGACTTGTTTTTTGAAATCAATTGCAAATTGTTCTGAATAATTTTAATTTCGCGGCCCTTTTTCACAGAAGGGGATTCAAGAATGGGAAAATACAAGTTCACCTCCGAGTTTGAATTTCAGGCATCGCCCAGAATTTTGTTTGAGTACATCAGTACTCCGGTAGGACTTTCCCAGTGGTTTTGTGATAAAGCCAGTGAAGGTTCCGATCATCACTGGACACTGGTCTGGGATGACGCCGACCATCCGGCACTTTTGACCCATCATAAACCTCAGAAAATGGTTCGGTTTCAATTTGAATCTCATGATTCGGAAGATCATTCGGATCCTTCCTATCTTCAGTTTGAGATTGAAAAAAGTGAACTTACCCGTGCCGCCTTTTTAAGGGTAACGGATTATTCAGCCATGAACAACAGGCAGGAACTCGAGGAGCTTTGGGAAAATCTTATTGCCCATCTCAAAACAGTTATCAGAGAAAAGTAGCCAGCCCTGATTATGCTAAAAAAGCTCGATAAAATGGTGCTGAAGGCTTTTCTTCCTCCATTTTGTCTGACGCTGGTTGTGGTGATTTTCATTCTGCTTACCCAGTTCATGCTGAAATACTTCGACGATTTTGTCGGAAAAAATCTCAGTGCAGGAACTTATGCAGAGCTGCTTTTCTTTATAAGCATCAACTCAGTAACCCTGGCACTTCCCATTTCCATCCTGATTTCAAGCATCATGACTTATGGTAGTTTCAGTGAGCATAATGAACTTACCGCCATCAAGAGTGCCGGTATTTCACTGGTCAGGGTTATTCAGCCTGTATTTCTACTGGTATGCATCCTGACCATTGCTGCTTTTTATTTCAACAATCATATCGTTCCATGGGCTAATCTGCGAGGCTACAGTCTTCTGTATGACATAACCACAAAAAAGGCTGCCTTCAATATTAAGGAAGGTACCTTTTACTATGGACTTCCCGGATTTGCCATTAAGGTAAATCACAAGGATCCGGAAGGAGCCGGCCTAAGGGAAATTCTGATATACAATCACCAGCAGGAAAAAGGCAACAACAGCATTACCATAGCGGATTCAGGACGAATGTCGACCATCTGGAACGACCGCTATCTGGTGCTCGAACTGTATCGGGGTGCCAATTATACAGAAGTAGATCCGAAAGCTCCGGGCATGGAAAAGGAGTATACCAAAAATGAATTCAGCTACAGTAAACTGGTATTCAATCTCAGTTCTTTTGAAATGAGCCGGACGGATATGCAGCTCTTTGCTACCAATAAAATAATGCGCAATATCTCCGAACTCCGGCTTGATGTTGATTCCATCACCAGAGAATCGCAGCGAATCAGGAAATCACTTAATTCGGGATATCTTTCTTATTTCAACTATTTCGGAAAAAGGAACGATGGTCTGGCTATGCCTTCCTCTGAGGTTGAAGCATTGCATCAGCGCTTCTTAAAAATCCGCCCGGAAAGGTCGGGTAACATCACAGAAAATCTGCTGAACCAGATTCAGAGTCTTCTCAATTTTACCTTATCCTCAACAGACCGGTACAGAAACAGCCTTCGTGATATTGATGTGTTTTCAGTTGAAATTTTACGGAAATACACGCAATCGGTAGCATGCCTTGTAATGTTCCTGATAGGTGCACCGCTCGGCGCTCTGATCCGGAAGGGCGGCCTGGGCGTTCCGGTACTTATTTCAATATTCTTCTTTATACTTTATTACGTTTTATCCATTACCGGTGAAAAATGGAGTAAGGAGAATGTTGTGGATGTAACAGCAGGAATGTGGTACACCAATGTCTTGCTTACTTTGGTTGGTCTCTTTTTTCTGAGGAAGGCATGGAAGGATTCTCCTCTTTTCGAAGGCAGTTTTTCAAACATCCGGAAATGGCTTGCTGTGTTTAATTTCAGGAGGAAGACATTCCCGAAAGCCGGATAATCTCATCCCTGACAATTCCATCGGGAAAGTAATGTTCCGGAGAAGGAGCAAGAGGTCTGAAATCATCCCTGAATTTTTTCCATTCAGTAATAAAGGAGTTTTCAGGGTTTTCAAAATCAACTGCAAATCCCACAGAGGATTGATCCGGAAGCTGAAGGGATGTTTTTGCATCATACAGAACAGGTATTCCTGCCGCACGGGCCAGAAACCATTTAGAAGGCGTTTTTCCTGCATTTGCATCTGTTTCAACATAGGGCATGAGCATTCCGCAGGAAGATGCAAGGCAGGAAAGAATGGTTTCCTGTGAGACCCAGCTTTCCGGGCTGGCGTACGAAATAAAGGGATAACGTAGTATTTCCTTTATGAGAGCTTTGTCAGGACAATAGCCGCAAACAATCAGGCGGTACTGTGGATGATGCGTTCTGAGTTGAAGAACAAAGCGGATGGCTCGGAGAATGCCCGATTCCCTGCTGACAAAACCTGTGAAGGAAAAAAGGTGAGGATCAAACATGGAAGGGTGCTTCATCACCATGTTGTGGCCGGGTTTATTTTCAAGGCAAACGCTTTTTGATGCAGGGACAGGCATCTGGGCCCTGTAGATTTTTTCTGCCAGCCAGATTCTATGAGAGAAGCGGCAGCAAAGCCTCACCAGAAAGTCAGCAGCCAGAGCGGGCATCTTTCCGCCGAGAGGAAGATGTTTTTGCTTCAGAAAATTAAGACGGTGATTTTCCTGCAGGTCAAAAATTACTTTCATACCGGGCAACACAACCCTGAGGTAGGGCAAAAGCAGTGCCAGTTCGGGATTGCAGAAAATGAAGATGTCTGGATTTTCGCGCTTTATCAGCTCTGTCAGCCTGGCAAGATTTTGGAAAATCGTTGTGATGCTGGTACCTGCTTTGAAAACCGGCTGGAGACTTACCCGCTTGAAGCTGTCCTCTTTCCCTGCAGGGATATTCGCCCCTGCTGATACAATTTCAGCACCGTCGATCCATATCAGGGATTTGCCTATTCGGTCATAAAATCGGGTTTCGCTGGCGGGCTTTCTGAACTGGCTGAGAAGTACTTTCACTCTGCAGGTGTTTTTTTTTCTTCCGGCCCCTACCTTTGGCGCCCATGAAAGAAGAACTTGAAAACAAAATAAACCAAATCTGGGAATTCCCGGCAGAGCTAAATTCTGATGAGGGAATAAAAACGGTTGAGGAGGTAATAGACAGCCTTGAAGAGGGAAGTTTGCGTGTGGCTGAAAAGTCCGCAAACTCCTGGCTTGTCAATGAATGGGTGAAAAAGGCAATTCTGCTTTACTTCCGGATACGGAAGAATGAAAAACTGGACGCAGGTTTCCTCGAGTTTTACGATAAAATGCGGGTGAAATCCGGATTTGAAAGCAAGGGAGTTCGGGTAGTGCCGCCGGCTGTTGCCCGTTATGGTTCGTATCTGGCTCCGGGGGTAATTATGATGCCTTCTTATGTCAACATAGGAGCTTATGTGGATTCTGGCACCATGGTTGATACCTGGGCAACCGTAGGCAGCTGCGCCCAGATTGGAAAGAATGTCCATCTCAGTGGAGGTGTCGGAATCGGAGGAGTGCTTGAGCCGCTGCAGGCAAGTCCGGTTATCATTGAAGACGGAGCATTCATCGGTTCCCGTGCCATCGTGGTTGAGGGTGCAATAGTGGGTGAAGAGGCTGTAATCGGAGCAGGTGTGGTTCTTACAGGCTCAAGCCGGATTATCGATGTCAGTGGAAAAGAGCCTCAGAATTTCAGGGGATATGTTCCACCGCGATCGGTAGTAATCCCGGGGACAGTGTCCAAAGACTTTCCTTCCGGTTCCTATCAGATTCCCTGTGCACTAATAATAGGAAAAAGGTCGGCTGGAACCGACCTCAAGGTTTCGCTCAACGAAGTGCTGCGCGATTATCAGATGGTAGTTTAGGCTTTCTTGGCCTTAGATCTGGAAGCCGGCTTTGCAGCCTTTTCCGGTGCGGCAGCAGCAGAAGCTGCAGTTCTTGCAGGCATGGTCTCATTTCTTTTTCTGAGTTTCCCGAATGAACCGTTCGCCAGTTTTCCTTTTCTGGTTTTAATATCTCCTTTTCCCATGTTGGTATTTATATTAATTGAGGGGGCGAAGGTAAGGATTGAATCGAAATACCTGTCAGGGAATTTATTCCCGCCGTACGGCGCAGGGCCCGGAAGTTTTTGATGCCTTCTATATAAATGGTGAAATGGCTCTGATGCAGGCGTAATAAAAAAAAATTAGAATTATTTAACAGAGGTTCTCCTCACTTATCGAAAGTTGAAATTTTGATTTCTTACTAATTTTATGGCATCCCAAGCCCTCCAACGGCTGTTTCAGAAACGAGAATTATGATCTGCTAAAAAAATATAAAGACTTTTTTTTTAAATAACATAGGTCATAGAATCCTCAAATCGAGGAAAACGGGGTGTTTTTTGTACTATGCCAAGAAAAACTAAAAAAAATATTGAGTTTTTTTTGTGTAAGTTTTTGGAAATTAAAATTGGAATCCCCTTCTTTGCAGAAGCAATTCTTAAAAACCTAAAAACTAAAAGTAAAAAAATGAAAAAATTTCTAACCATTGCAGCACTTGGAGCTCTTGCTACTGCTGCCCAAACTGCTCAGGCTGTGTCCTGGGAAGTTCTTTGTGTAAAGCAGGGTCCGGCCCGTGGATTTGATGCCAGGTCTCTTAAGCCAGGCAACATGGCCAAGCCAACCCGTGTTCTTCTTCCGGGTGCCGGAAATCCTGGCAACACCGCCGGATACCCAATCGGTGCCCGTTCTATCCCTTCTCAGGCTAAAGTTGCTGAAATGTCAGACCTTTCCGGAGACATGAACTTCATTTCACTTGGTTTCGGAGGTCAGATTGTTCTTCGTTCTGATGAGTATTTTTGTAACGGCCCTGGCGCTGATGTAAAAATTTACGAAACTACATGGGGTGATCCTACCTGCCGTCCAACCAATTCTGAGCAGGCTCTTGTTGAGTTTTCTGAAGATGGTTTTAACTGGGTAACTCCCGGCATTACTCCTGGCTCCGTTGGTACTGCTACCAATGGTCTTGGTGGTGTTTACAACACTTGCTACAACGGTTCTTTCGATATCGCTCCTCTGATGAAGGCGCAGTACATCCGTATCACAGACCGCACCAATCCTGACTGGAAAGTTGGTGGTGATGGCGTTGATGCTTATGATGTTGATGGCGCTACTATAAACTACGCTTGCGGCACAACCCCTCCTCCTCCTCCTGCAATGTGCGGATATGAGCAGGGTGTTGCCTCTCAGTTCGTAGGTCAGCCAGGAAATTTCCCGGGTCGTGGTATTGTTGCTCAGCGTAAAAATTTCGCTCAGGCTAACATCAACGAAGCCGGTTTCCCTGTAGCTGCTTTCACCAATCCTGGTCTTCGTGATTCAGGTCCTGCCAGCGGTTCTTACAACTTCTGGTCAATCGGTTTCGGTGGTTGGGCTTGCTTCCAGCTTCCTTACACCGTATTTGACGGACCAGGAAAAGACATCTATGCTTTTGAAACTACCTGGAACAACGCACCTTGTCCGAACTACAACGAGAAGGTTCGTGTAATGGTATCTGCTGATGGTGTTACCTGGTCTGCCCCGGTTACCATCTGTAAAGATGCGCTTAGCATCCCTGGAACCAGCGATGCCATTGACCTCGCCTCTTTCGGACCTGGTTTCGGCATCATCAACTACATTCGTTTTGAAGATGCTTCCAGCACTGCAGATTTCGGTGGCGGAGCAGATTCTTACGACATTGACAACATCGCGCTTGCTCAGGTAGCTCCGGTAAATCCCCCACAGCCTCCTCCTTTCAGCTGCGATAACGCCATCAATGTTCGCAACTCTTTCCCATTCGGCGCTTCTACCTTCATGGAGGGTGGTGTTCCTGAGGAAATGTTCGCTCTTGACATCGTAGGTGGAAATATCGTATCTGACAAGCTTAGCTTCACTGCTACCATTGCTGAAGAAGGTGGTTACACTTACACCGTACGTTCTTCAACTGGTCAGGAGGTTATGAGCGGTGAATTCGCCGGATCTCTTTTCGAAACTCCGGTTGCTGAAATCGCTACCAGCAAACTGAATAATGGTGTTTATTTCCTCACACTTTCTTCTGCTACCGGCAAAGAAACTGTGAAATTCATCAAGAATTAATCAGCCACATTTAGTTAAGGAATTGCAAAATCCGGCTGCGCAAGCAGCCGGATTTTTTTTGTCTGTTTTTCAATTGGAGTGCAGGTTTATTTTCCAGAGGATTCCGGAAGTGTCTGCCGTAGTCTGGCTATAATGACAATCTCTTTTTATACATCAGAGGCTATAATTACCCCTTACCTTTTTTTTCATGACTTCTTCTGTTGTTTCTCGGACGGGAGGAAGGAGTTGACAATCGAATTTGTACTGAACCTATTTGTAAATGATGGGATAACAATGGAGCAGAGCAGACGGACAATCTGCAGCAATATTCCATCCTGAATCCGGTGCTTCTGTTAAGGCCCTGAAAAGCTAAATGGATATGTTTCTGTTTCGGCCACTTTTTCAAAGGCTGCTTAAGTTGTTCATGGTAATGGAGTATAAACCCGGAATCCGCATTAGAAATTCTATTACAAGGGTAAATTGCTGCAAATCAGAAGCTTCGCAGACTTATCCTCTGCATCCGTAGCGCTGCTACGAATTTCGAATAAAAGGCGGCTAAGCCTCTGATTTGTCCGCCGCGGCGGATAGGCTCGGAATAGATTTTCTAAAGCGTTTTCTGGGTTTAATCAGTTCAGGACCGGACTCAGCCACTTTTCAGCCAGTTCCTTTGTAATCCCTTTTTGCTTGGTATAATAGTCCAGCTGATCTGTTCCGATTTTCCCAAGTCCAAAATAACGTGAATCCGGATGAGCAAAGTAAAACCCGGAAACAGAGGCAGCAGGATGCATGGCCAGACTTTCAGTAAGCCTGATTCCGGTGTTTTCGGTGACCTGCATTTCCCGGAACAATACTTCCTTCAGCAGGTGATCCGGACATGCGGGATAGCCGGGTGCCGGACGGATTCCGGAATAGGATTCCTTAATCAGTTCCTCGTTGCTAAGATTTTCTTCCTTCGAATAGCCCCAGTATTCTTTTCGCACTTTTTCATGCAGCATTTCGGCAAAAGCTTCGGCAAGGCGGTCGGCCAGGGCTTTCACAAGAATGGCATTGTAGTCGTCGTGGTCTTTTTCAAATCCGGCTGCCTTTTCTTCTGCGCCGAAAATGGAGACAGCAAATCCTCCCATGTAGTCATTGATGCCAGAGCCTTTTTCGGCTACAAAATCCGCCAGACAAAAGTTTGGAAGTCCCTCTGCTTTGGCATTCTGTTGCCTCAGGTGCTGATATCGGTGGTGAACCTTAGAACGGTCTTCTATACCATTTTCCTGAAACTGATAGATTTCGATCGTTTCATCCGAAGATGCAGCCGGCCAGAAACCCAGCGATGCTTTGGCTGAAAACCAGCCCTCTTCCAGAATCTGGTTCAGCATCTTCTGCGCTGAATGGAAGAGTTCGGTTGCTTCTTTTCCCACTACGGCATCTTCCAGAATCCGGGGAAATGGTCCGTGTAACTCCCAGGTCTGAAAGAAAGGAGTCCAGTCAATGTAGGGAACTATTTCATTCAGGTCCCAGTTGCTGAAATGCTTTGCTCCGAGGAACCCCGGTTTCACCGCTGTGTAAGATGAAAAATCAGGTTTGAAGCGATTCGCTCTCGCAGCTTCCAGCGAAAGCAGTGTTTTTTCCTGTTTGCGGTTTGCATATTCTTCCCGGAAGCGGCTGTAATCCGCCTTTACCGAATCCCGGAAATCGTCGTGCTGCTCCTTGCTGGTGAGAGAACTTGCAACCGGTACTGATTTGGAAGCATCGAGTACATGCACCACCGCACCTGAATAATGCGGATCGATTTTTACCGCTGTATGCACCCTTGATGTAGTGGCACCTCCAATCAGGAGCGGGATTTTCATCCCGGCCTTCTCCATTTCTTTCGCAACATGCACCATCTCTTCCAGAGAAGGGGTGATAAGTCCGCTTAGTCCGATGGCATCTACCTGTTCCCGGACAGCTGTTTCCAGAATTTTTTCACAGGCCACCATTACACCGATGTCAATGATTTCAAAATTATTACAGGCAAGAACTACGCCTACAATGTTTTTTCCGATGTCGTGGACATCGCCTTTTACAGTAGCCAATAGGATTTTCGGACGGCGGTTGGTAGCCGGACTATCAGCTTCACCATCTGTGCCCTCTTCCATAAAAGGCAGGAGATAAGCCACCGACTTCTTCATTACCCGGGCGGATTTTACCACCTGCGGCAAAAACATTTTTCCGGAGCCGAACAGGTCGCCTACCACATTCATGCCGTCCATCAGCGGACCTTCAATCACATGCAGCGGTTTAGCGTATTTCTGACGGGCTTCCTCCGTATCGGCATCGATGAAATCCACAATGCCTTTTACCAGGGCATGCTTCAGTCTTTCTTCCACCGTTCCCTGGCGCCAGACTTCTTCCGTTTTCTCTGTAGTTTTCTGCTGGCCTTTCGATGCCTCTGCAAATTCCATCAGGCGCTCGGTTGCATCTTCACGTCGATTAAGCAGCACATCTTCAACCCGCTCAAGCAGGTCCTTCGGAATGTCGTCGTACACCTCCAGCATGGATGGATTTACAATGCCCATATCCATGCCGTTCTGAATGCCGTGATAAAGAAATGCAGAGTGGATTGCTTCCCTCACATGGTTATTGCCGCGGAAAGAGAAGGAAACATTGGAAACACCTCCGCTCACATGAGCATGTGGCAGTTGGGTGCGTACAAATTTGGTGGCCTCAAAGAAGGAGACAGCATTTTCCCGGTGTTCTTCCATGCCGGTTCCTACCGGAAAAATATTCAGGTCCAGGATGATGTCTTCCGGAGGAAAGTTGATTTTTTCGGTCAGAAGGCGGTAGCTTCTCTCCGCAATTTCCTTGCGCCGGGCGGTGGTATCGGCCTGGCCCTTTTCATCAAAGGCCATTACGATTACAGCAGCGCCCATCTGCCGGATAAAAGATGCCTGACGCAGAAACTCTTCTTCCCCGCCTTTCAGTGAAATGGAATTTACAATTCCTTTACCCTGAATGCATTTCAGTCCGGCTTCAATGATTTCCCAGCGGGAAGAATCAATCATAACCGGAATGCGGGAAATCTCCGGTTCGGAGGCCATCAGGTTCAGGAAGCGAACCATGGCATCCACACCATCGAGCATGCCTTCGTCCATGTTCACATCAATTACCTGAGCTCCGCCGCGTACCTGTTCCAGAGCAACCTCCAGGGCTTCCTCGTATCGGTCTTCGCGGATGAGTTTCAGAAACTTCGCTGAGCCGGTCACATTCGTGCGCTCGCCCACATTCACAAAGTTGATTTCAGGGGTCAATACCAGCGGTTCGAGACCGCTCAGGCGCATAAAGCGCGGTATTTCTTTCTTTGGCCTCGGTTTGTATTCAGCTGCCAGACGGGCCATTTCGCGGATGTGATCCGGTGTTGTGCCGCAGCAGCCGCCCAGAATATTCACCAGTCCCATTTCCAGAAATTCCTTCACCTGAGCACCCATCATTTCCGGCGTTTCATCGTATTGCCCGAATTCATTTGGCAGGCCTGCATTGGGATAAACCGATACAAAGCAGGATGCAACCCGGTCCAGTTCTTCCAGATAGGGTTTCATTGCCCGGGCACCAAGGGCGCAGTTCAGACCAATGGAAAGCAGCGGAATGTGGCAGACAGAATTGTAAAATGCCTCGGTGGTTTGTCCTGTAAGCGTGCGTCCTGAAGCATCGGTAATGGTGCCCGAAACCATAATGGGAAGCCGTTTTCCACAGGCATCCATGTGCGCATTGGCTGCAAAGAGGGCGGCCTTGCAATTCAGGGTGTCGAAAACGGTTTCAATCAGAATGATGTCGGCGCCGCCGTCCATGAGGCCCCGTACCTGCTCGGTGTAGGCTTCAACCAGCTGGTCAAAGGTTACGGCTCTGTAGCCCGGATTGTTTACATCCGGCGATATGGACGCCGTGCGGTTTGTGGGTCCCATGGCACCGGCCACAAACCTGGGTTTAGCAGGATTTTCTCTGGTAAATTCCTCCGCTGCTTCCCGTGCAAGGCGGGCAGATTCATAGTTTAATTCGTAAACGAGTTCTTCCATGCCGTAATCCGCCATGGCGATGGAAGTTCCGGAGAATGTATTGGTCTCGATGATGTCCGATCCGGCGCGAAGGTATTCGCGGTGAATATCCTTGATGATATCTGGTCGGGTAAGCGAAAGCAGATCGTTGTTTCCTTTCAGGTCGCTTTTCCAGTCAGCAAAACGCTGTCCCCTGAAATCTTCCTCAGTTAATGTGTGGCGCTGAATCATGGTGCCCATGGCGCCGTCCAGGATAAGTATCCTGTCTGCTAAAATGTTTTCAATCATAAAAAAAGTAAGCCCTTCGGTTCTCTGCTCTTCTTTGCTATCCGAAAGGAGAAGGCTGATAAGCCTTTCGCTTCTTATCTGTCCACGCAGTCGGCGTGGTGGAAATTAGCACCTGGCTGCGGAAGCAGCGGGTTGCCAAGACATCAGCGGGTCCAGTCCCTCCGTCTTTCTGGATAAGCGGGTGCAAAAGTAGGCTTTTGACCCGATAATAAAAAAATGCCGGATGATAAAAGACAGGAAAGAAAGAACAAGCTTATGAACCCCATGGATCATGTCACTTCATGAAAAGGAAGGCTCTGTCATCCATGAAGCCTTTTCTGGACTTTCCTTTCTGCGCCAGGGGCTGACGCGGAAATCTCCCGCCAGAGGCGGAATTGCAGCAAAAGACCCGGTGGCCACGCCGGCCGAAGGGACGCAGAATCTGGTGAATTATCTTCGGGACCGACGTGGGCAGGCGCCCTGAAAAAGAATCAACGGCGAAAACGAGAAATCAGGGATTTTTCCAGCCAGGTTTTGGAAGGCATGCGCGCTGTAATCCGGATGGCGAGAAAGGCTGCAGAACAGCCCAGCAGCATGCCGCCCAGCACATCCTGCGGCCAGTGCTGAACGAGCAGGATCCGGCTTAGGCCGCAAAGCAGTGCTGTTAACAACAACATTGCCGCCTGCCATCTTCGGAGAGCAGGGAAAATCAGCGGCAGTATGACGGCCAGAGAAATGGCTGTGATGGTGTGGCCGGAAGGG